>ERZ827458.1154-NODE-1154-length-22285-cov-13.805938_pt1 | contig 22285 bp, 17 predicted proteins | sample MGYA00519706_ERZ827458 | MGnify/ENA primary metagenome ERZ827458 (study PRJEB31778, sample SAMEA3449309) | human gut metagenome | biome: human gut; feature: human-associated habitat; material: faeces | place: United Kingdom | collected 2010/2012 ...
CTTTTTACGGGCGGCTTTTGCCGCCCCGAAATTTTTTAATCAGATAAGTTCCACTCTAACCCTGCTCATGTTCGCCCAGAACACGCCGTTGCAGTAGTAGGCGTAGCCGTTATGCCAGTTGCTCCTGCGGCGTATCACGTCCTGCTCGGGTGGTCGTATCTCGATACTCGTGGTGTAGATGTTGTGTCCCACTATTCACTAAATATATTCAGTGAAATTCTATTTTATAGATTGTCTTTGTATATCAGATATTTGCAGATGTTTTCATTTGGTTTGAATACTCACGAAATTTCACGGTTTTAGAAAATATTGGTACTATTTGATACCATATTTCGGGATATATTTTGTACCTTTGCATCACAGTAACCAAGATATATCGCGTATGGATTTCATCTTCATCAAATCATCCAAGGCGGGAAAGGAGGACTACGGTTCCATCTATGCCCGTGTGCGCACCGGAAAGGCGAACATGAAAGTCGTGACGGGCTTCACCATCAAGCAGCTTGAATGGGAAAAGTACCGCAGCCTGCAATACACCTCGTCAGCCCTGATGTCGAGCATCGGGATAAAGTACGGGCAGTTCGCCCAAGTCCTCGCGAGGATAAAGGCGGCATTCGAGGCGGACGGCTTCAATCCCAAGGGAGCCAAGAACATCATCGAGAGCGTGAAACACGACGTGCTCAACGGGATGATGCAGATTGTGGAGGTCAAGCCCAAAGGCAGGATGCTGTTCGAGGATTTCCTCACCTCTTATATAGAAGACATGGAAACCGGACGGCGCACCAAAAAAGGCCGTACCGTGAAAGTATCACCTGCCTATATAAAAGGTCTGCGCATTATCCAAAAACAGATTCGCAACTACCAAAAGGAAACACACCGCAAACTCGGACTGGATGACATGACGATGGAGACACGCAACAGCCTTGTCGGTTACTGGAAAGAACGGGGCTTGATGCCCAATGCCATCAACTCGTACATGACCGATGTCCGCACGGTGGCAAAGGCGGCCTACGAGGACAAGCTGACCAAATGCGATGATTTCCGTCATTCCGACTTCGTGCCGAAAAAGGAGGAGGTGGACAACATCTACCTCACGCCGGAACAGATACAGGAAATGCTCAACCTCGACCTTTCCACCAAGGAAGCTGTGAAAAAGAGACTGGAATCACTTGACATCAGCGAGAACGAGAAATTGGCACAACTTTCCAAATGCAGGATTACCCACATAAGGACGCTGGAACACGTGAGGGATATTTTCATTGTGGGCTGTCTGACCGGGCAGCGTGTTTCCGACTATTCAAGGATATGCGAGGACATGATAACGGAAATAGGCGGTATGGAGTTCATACTCATCACCCAGCAGAAGACGGAAAAGAAAGTCTATATCCCCGTTGACAGGCGAGTAAGAGCCATACTTGCCAAGTATGACGGTAAGTTACCTCCGGTTCATCCCAATGAAATGAACAAACTGGTGAAGACCATCGGCCTGTTGCTCGGCTGGATACATGACTGCGGCTTTGACGAGAAGCGTCTCAACCCCAAACGTGGAAGGAGGTTCTGCGATATGCTTCTTTCCCATACAGCCCGGAGAAGTTTCGCCACCAACGCATACAAGGCTGGCGTCCCTCTGCCTTCCATCCAAGCCATCACGGGACACAGCAGCGAGGCGCAACTGCGCCGCTACCTGAAACTGGACGCGGAGGAAAAGGCTGTCATAGCGTTAAAGGATTTCAAGGGTATCATCGAAATGTAAGGAGATGTTATGGAAAAATCAAGGTTTGATATCATTAGTGACCTTTTCAAGCTGTCAAATGTAATCAGCGAGAACCTGAAACTTGCGGAATCGCTTGCCGGCAAGTCTTCAGGCAGTGACGAAACAGACTGCAAGGATATTTGCCGGAACATCAGATACAACTTAAAGCCCCTGTCTTTTCTTTTGGCCGGCATCAGGGAATATGTCACCGAGCACGAGGATAAGGAGCTGGCACGGAAGTTTGTCGAACTTCACGATGATACGAAAAGGCTTCACGGCATCTGCTCCAAATATGCAGACTTGAACAAGGCGGCTTTCCGTACAGGGGTGGCTTATCTGAGCATGGAAGTTATAAGGCAATACTTCTTTCCCCAAAAAGAACAGGAGCAAGTATCGCCGGAAGGTTCTGATATTTCTCCCAAGCCAATGACACGTACCGAAGCCACCGACTGCATCGACACCATCCGTGCCGCCATACGGAAGTGTGCAAAGGATTCAGACAGGAACAGAGGGAAAGAAATATATGCCATGCTTGCCGGAGTGGACAAGGTGAAAATCCAAGCCGTCAAGGAATACATCGTCAATGCCAACGACAAGGATTTGGCACAACTCTTCACGGAACACTTTGCGGAAGCCGTCCACCTTTCCATGTTGCCCCAAAATGATGATGTGAAAGCACTGTCCGTCGGAATAAAGATGTTCCATATCGCCATGACGATGGGATATGTCAAAAGAAACGTGCTGCATGAGAACGAGTCCAAGTCGGCAACATCCCAAACAATACCCTCTTGTACGGAAAAAGCATCATCCGTTTTTATCGCCACAGATATAATGCAAGGCGGCGCGTTCAGTACGACTGCACAAGTTCCCGTTTTAAGACTGTACCGTTTCCTTACCACCTTTACCGTACAGAGCGGCCCCGACAAGGGTAAGCCGCTATTGGACGGCAATGCCGTTTCCGACCGGGACTTCCTCCGTGCCGTCATGCGTGCCGACTATTCCACGATATACGGCAGTTGCGTGAAGGGCAAGATGCGCTGTGTCGCCATCCTGCTGTCCAAAGCCTACTTCAAGGACTGGAAAGGTTACAGGGCATCCGCAGCCCGTTCCATGGGGCTGACACCCGAAAGCCTCGCCAAGTACAACGTGGAGAAAACCTTTATAACGAAGCTCAAAGAGCTGCTTCCCATGATAAAATAGTGACATAACCCACAGGTGGCTACAATTCACCACAACCCACAGACTTCCACAAGCCGTTAAGCACCAGTTGTTTGACGGCTTTTTTCATGCGGTGTCATTTCACAGAATACCACAAATTCACAGGTTTTATTATTGCCCTACCTTTGCCGCCACGAACTTAAAATCAGTGAATTATGACAGATAAAACAGAAATGGTACTGGTATCGCGCGACGAGCTTCAACAGCTTATCGGCGCAAGCGTGAGGTGCGCGTTTGAGGAATACCGGCAGGAACAGGCACCACAGGACACATCGGAGTATTACACCATCCGGCAACTGGCAGAGAAATGGGGCGTGAGCATAGCGACCATCTGGCGGCACGAGAAGCTGGGACACATCAAAGGACAACGGATAGGACGGCGTGTCCTGTTTCCCAAGGAACAGATAGACCGCATCAAGAGCCTGAAAGCCACCAACAGGAAGGCCGACAAGAACGCCAAGGAATAATTTGCAAGACGCACAACAAAAAAATCAAGGCTTATGAAGAATTTGAAACAGCTTGTTTTGCCGTGCTACAAATTGGAGATGGCAATGTCCGTGGAGGCGTGGTACTTCCTGCACGGGAGCACGGACGGGATATGCAACCTTACCTATCTTCTTTCCCTCTTGTCGAAAATGGCGGCATCGGAAGTGCAGAACACCAAACGGGGATTGGGCTATGCCGTCCATCCCGGACAGGTGGACGGCTCCATGCTGGTACTGGCCAAGGAATGGGGCATCGGGCGCAAGGCGGTGTCCCGTCTGTTGGAGGATTTCTCGGAACGTGGACTAATCCGTGTTGATTCCAATCCCGTGACTTCCATTATAGACATGGTGTGCGTGAAGTCGTGGATGATAGCAGGACGGCTCATCGAGAATCCGGCATATCGCCAGACAGTCAAGGCATACGAAGGGGTACGGATTTTCCTTTTCAACGGGCAACAATTAGAGACCTTGCGCCGCAGTTCGGCAAGGAAGAAGAAAGAAAAACCGATAGAAGAAACGCCAGAGGAAACGGATGGCTTACCGTCCATGAATCTGACCGATTCCAATCCTATTATAGAAGAAACAGGTACGGCGGAAACCGAAACGGCAACAACAACCGAAAGCGAAGTGAAAGGCACTGCGGAAAATGCTGTCGTGGATGCCGCCGACAACACACCAGTTTTAGAGGAAGACAGTACCTTATCCGGCTCACGGGGATGGGAACAGCCACAGGAATGAAGCGGCAGGAATGGCAAGCGACAGCGTTATTAGAAGGGATATTTTTAGGGCTGGCAAGTTAATGTTTTCGTCCACGAAAACCACGCCACAAACGGCGACCCGGCCACACAGGAAACGGCAAGCCGCAAATTCAGCCCTAAAAACAGAACGGTTTAACGAATAAAAGAAAACGGATATGACATATCAGGAGAACAGGAACAAGGGAGGCCGCCCCAAAACGGTGAAAGGCAAGGCGCGGACAAAGACCATATCCACACGGCTCACGCTTGCCGAATGGAAAGCGGTCATGAAACGGATTACCGATGCGGGCAAGAAGCCATCGCACTTTCTGCGCGAACTGTTGCTGCACGGCAAGGTCGTGGCGGCACGGACACAGGAGGACAGGCGGCAGATAAGGATGCTGGAAGGAGGATGCAACAACCTGAACCAACTGGCGAAGATGGCACACCAACAGGGCTTTTCTCTTTTAAAAGGCAAAATCATGGACTTGCTGGGCGAGTTCAACAAAATCATCGAGAGGATATGATGGGCGACTTGAAGAAACGGACGAGTTTCGCCAGAGTGGTGAACTACGTGAACAACCCGAAGAAGGCACGGCTCATCGACAGCAAGGACGTGAGGCTGGATGACAATACCACCATCGCAAGGAGTATGCAGGGACAAGCGGACGACAAGTCGGGGCGCAAGCTGAAAAATCCGGTGTATCATATCTCGCTGGACTTCGCACACGAGGATGCACCCAAGCTGACGGATGCCCTGATGGTCGAAATTGCCCGTGAATATATGCGGCGCATGGGCATAACGAACACCCAGTACATCGTGTGCCGCCATACCGACAGGGAACACCAGCATCTACACATCGTGGCCAACAGGGTGGACAATGACGGGAACACCATCAGTGACAGCAACGATGATGTTCGCAATGTGAAGATATGCAAGGCTCTCACGAGGGAATACGGACTGCACTTCTCCAAAGGCAAAATGAATGTGAAGCGTGACCGTTTGCGTGGCAAGGACAAGGTGAAATACCAAATCTATGATGCCATTAAAGCGGTATTACCCCATTGTAACTGCTGGGCGGATTTGTGCGAGAAACTGGCAAAACAGGGTATCGGGGTACACTTCAAATTAGACAGGCGCAATGGCAACATCGTTGGCGTGTCGTTCACGAAGAATGAAATTTCATTCAGTGGCTCACGGATAGACCGGAGCATGAGCTTTTATAAGTTGGACAGGTTCTTCGGGAACCAAATCGCCGAGGGCATGGAATGGAGTCCTCGTGTGCAAGAACAGCCACAACCAATCCGGCAGGATGTGGAATCTCACAACAATACGACAGATACTTTTATAAGAGAGCCATCACCGGCCAAAGCGGAAGCGGACGGCAACGGTAGCGGTTCTACTGAACCCGGTTCAAACATCGTTCAAGTGACCATTGACACACTCATGGAGTTGTGCGTACAACCGCACCAAGCCAAGGTCTCATCCGGCGGCGGAGGTGGAGGAAACGAAAGCGGCTGGGGCGAGAATGACAACGAAAAGGACAAACATAAACCAAGGAGGAGAAAAAGATGAAGGACAACAAGCAGAACTTAACCGACCTTATCGGGGCATTGGCAGTGGACATCGAGGAAGTCAAGAAAAAACTGGACGCAAAGGACAGTTCGGACAAGAACGAGACATTGAAAAGGCTGGAAGCGAAGCTGGAGCCTGTTATACGGTTCTTCAATGGCAATGCACCGGAAAATGTCAATGCCATTTTCGGAAGCAAAGAGGCCATCGAGGAATACAAGCAATCAATAGGTGATGAAGCGGTAGCAAGTTTACGGTTATACACCGAAGCCAACGAGAAGGATATGCGCAAGCATGGAGTTCCCACTATCAAGGAACAGCTCAATAAAATACTGGAAATGCTGTCAAGCAACATGGGGGATGACAAGCCGGCTTCGGGAAAAGCACAGCATAGACAAGGCTTCATATCTGGACTGTGGCAGGCAATCCGTCCGGACAAAGCGATAAACGCAATAAGGCTGTTATGGAGTAAAGTCCCCGATGGCTGGCACAAGAACCCATATGTATGGACTGGCATAGGCTGTACGCTCGTATTCTTTGTCCTGTTTGCCGTCAGTTGGGTACAATGGCATGAGTACCGGGAAGAAAACAGGCGGTTGAGAACAGTTGCAGACAAACACCATGTGACCACGGTCATGCTCAACGAACTGTACCCGGAACTGTCCGTAACAGTCGGGGCTTACGAGAAACTGGTGGATGTTGTCGGCGTGGATTCCACGCTGGCCATATTCAACCGGCAGGTCAAGATCGTGAGAGAAGAAGACAATCAACCCAAACGACAAAAATAAAGTGAATGGCATCCATAAAAGTGAAATTTCGTCCTTCCACCGCAAGCGGCAAGGAGGGCAGCATATATTATCAGGTAATCCACGGGCGCATAGTCCGCCAAGTCAAGACGGACTACCGCATATTTGATACGGAATGGGACAAGAGAACTTCCTCTGTGAAAATCCTGCCCGAAATCGGCGAAAACAGGAAACGGTATCTCCAAGAAGTGGCGGAACATATCGACTGGGACACCAGACGGTTGAAAGCCATAGTCGCCCAATGCGACAGGCAAGGAGGAATTTATTCCGCTGACAGTATCATCGAGAAATTCAACAGGCAAACGGGAGAACAATCGCTGTTCCGTTTCATGCAGGGCATCATAGGACAGTTGAAGCAGCTTGGCAAAGTCCGCACATCAGAAACCTATACGGCGGCATTGACCAGTTTTATGAAATTCCGTGAGGGGCAGGACATACTCTTGTGCGAGATAGAAGGCAACACCATGATGCTTTACGAGGCCTGGCTCAAAGGCAAGGGCATCTGCCCCAACACGGTTTCCTTTTATATGCGCATACTCCGTGCCGTTTACAACCGTGCCGTGGAAAAGGAACTGACGGAACAGAAGCACCCTTTCAAACACGTTTACACAGGTATAGGGAAGACGGTAAAACGCGCCATCCCGTTGAAAACCATCAAGCACATCAAGGAACTTGACCTGACCCTGAAACCACATCTGGACTATGCACGGGATATGTTCCTCTTCTCCTTTTATACCCGTGGCATGTCATTCATTGATATGGCTTATCTGAAAAAATCGGACTTGAAGAACGGAATAATCACGTACCGGAGAAGAAAGACCGGGCAGCAGCTCACCGTCAAATGGGAGAAGTGCATGGAAGACATCATCGCCAAGTATGGCGAGAATACGGCCACCCGCTATCTCCTGCCGATAATCACAAACCCCTGTTCCGATGAACGGACACAATACCGTAACGCCATCTGCCGCATCAATGTGGCGTTGAAGGAAGTTGCCAGTCTGGCAGGATTGAACATACCGCTGACCATGCACGTTGCCCGCCATTGTTGGGCGAGCGTTGCCAAGAGCAAGAACATCCCTCTTTCGGTCATCAGCGAGGGCATGGGACATGATTCGGAAGAGACCACACGCATCTATCTCGCATCGCTTGACGCAAGCGTGGTGGACAAGGCGAACAGCCTTATCCTGAAAGATTTTTGACCGAATGTTTATGGTGAAATGTGTTGAGCGAAAAGACGAATCTCTTGATAAGAGTTATAGTTGATATTGCAAAGGTACGCATAATATTTCAAATACCGTGTTCATTCCTCATTTATAATGATATATGAAAGGCAATTTGTGAGAATTTGTTTTGCAAATCCGTCAGATTTTGCCAATATAGTACTGATTATTAGAGCCTGTTCCTTTGAAATATAACTCTTATCAAGAGATGAATTTCAAGGAAATACTACATAAATTTCGCACCGAATCATTCACGGAAAGGGAGAAAGGTACAAAGTTCGAGCGACTGATGCGCTCATGGTTATTAACAGACCCACGCTACAATGAACTTGAATCGGTCTGGCTATGGGAAGATTTTCCGGGGCGAAATGATTTCGGAGGTACAGACACAGGTATCGACCTTGTGGCCAAAACTGAATTGGGTGACTATTGGGCTATCCAGTGTAAATGCTATGCTGAGAATACAATCATAGATAAACCTGCTGTAGATTCATTTCTCGCCACTTCCAGCCGCACGTTCACAAACGAGGTAACATTCCAAACAGCCCGTTTTTCAAATCGCATTTGGATTTCAACCACAAACCATTGGGGAACTAATGCAGAAGAGGCTATCCGAAACCAGGAACCACCTGTTACGCGCATTGGTATGGCAGACCTTGATTCATCTCCTGTGGACTGGCAAAAGCTGATGGACGGTCTAACCGGCAATTCTGCACTGGTGGAGGGCAAGAAGCCTCGTGAACACCAATTGAATGCCATATCAAAAGCATACGTTCATTATATGGCAGATGGCAACGAGAGGGGCAAGCTCATTATGGCTTGCGGCACAGGTAAAACCTACACTTCGCTGCTCATTGCGGAACAGTTGTTTGGCAACAAAGGCTTGGTGCTGTTCATGGTTCCGTCCATCGCCTTGTTGGGGCAGTCGCTCAACGCATGGTCGGCAGATGCGAAGAAGCCCATTAAGGCTGTCTGCATATGTTCTGATTCCAAAGTTTCACGCAAGGCCACCAAGGGATCTGACGATACGGACGACAGCGTGGTTGACCTTGCCGTACCAGCATCCACCAATCCACAATCCATTGCATCCCAATTAAAGAAATATCGGGATCATGACGGCTTGGTAGTCGTGTTCTCCACCTACCAATCCATAGATGCCGTTTCTGCAGCTCAACAGGAGATTTTATCCGAGACAAACGGAGAATACGGTGTGTTTGATTTCATCATCTGTGACGAGGCACACCGTACTACCGGTGTAAAAATAGCCGAAAAGGATGAGAGCAACTTTATCAAGATACATTCCAATGAGAATGTACAAGGCCGGAAACGCCTTTATATGACTGCCACACCGCGTTTGTATGGGGAATCTGCCAAGATAAAGGCATCAGAAAAGGATTGTATTCTCTGCTCGATGGACGATAAATCCATTTATGGAGAGGAATTTTATCGCGTGAATTTTTCATACGCCGTTCAAAATGGTTTATTGACGGATTACAAGGTGCTTGTCCTTACCGTTAGTGAAGATGATGTGCCTGACAACATAAAACAAGACATCACCAATTCTACCACCGAACTGAATTTTGACGACACATCCAAACTCATAGGGGTAATAAACGGATTGTCAAAAATGATACATGGCGACGACCATCGCACATGGGATGCCGACCCACGCATGATGCGCCGTGCCGTGGCGTTCTGTTCAGCCATAGGCAACGAAACAAAAGCCGGAACGTCAAAATATGTAGCTTCGGTGCTTCCAAGAATATCCGGGAAATACGAAGAAAATCTTGATTCGGAAAACCTTTCGCATACCGTTTCAGTAACGACACGGCATATAGATGGCTCTATGAACTCGCAGGAGCGTAATGGAATCCTGCAATGGCTGGCGGAAGAGCCAGACAATGAACGTGAATGCCGTGTTGTAACCAACGTGCGTTGTCTGTCCGAGGGTGTGGATGTGCCGTCTCTCGATGCCGTATTGTTTCTTTCTGCCCGTAATTCGCAGGTGGATGTGGTGCAGTCGGTTGGCCGTGTGATGCGTACATTTCACAAAGGGCAATCCGATGAAAAGAAGTATGGATATATCATCATCCCTATTGTAGTGCCATCCGATATTTCGGCGGAGGAAGCTCTTGACAACAATAAGACATTCGATGTGGTGTGGGCTATCTTGAACGCGCTCCGTTCACACGATGACCGTTTCAATGCGATGGTAAACAAGATAGCTCTCAACAAGCAGAAGCCGAACAAGCAGACAGACACACCGTCTGTTACCATAGGCCGACCGGGATTGGGCGCAAATGACGGAGAAGCGGAAGCGCAACAAATTGAGAATGCAGAAATTGCCAGACAGTTGGAACTTCGTTTCGGGGAGATACAGGACGGTATGTATGCCAAACTTGTGGAAAAGTGCGGTGACCGTCTTTACTGGGAAAATTGGGCAAAAGAGGTCGGTCTTATTGCGCACAAATTTATTGAGCGTATTTCCAAACTTATTCAATCAGGCGTACACAAAAAGGCTTTTAATGAATACCTGAAGGGATTGCAACGAGACCTGAATCCATCGGTGGATGCTGCCCAAGCTATTGAAATGCTGGCACAGCACATTATTACCCGGCCTGTATTTGATGCACTGTTTTCAGATTACCAGTTTGTCAATAATAACACCGTAAGCCGTTCCATGCAGCGTATGATAGACCTATTGCAAGAACAGGCTTTTGAAAAAGATACCGAGGTGCTGGAAAGATTCTATCGTTCGGTAAAGACCAATGTGGGCGGTATTGATAATTTGGAGGGTAAGCAGACAATCATAAAGAACCTCTATGAAAAGTTTTTCAAAGGTGCGTTTCCGCTTACAGTGGAGAAACTGGGTATTGTTTATACACCGGTGGAATGCGTGGATTTCATCATCCGTTCAGTGGATGATATTCTCAAAGCAGAGTTCAACACTTCGCTGACGGAGCAAAACGTTCATATCCTTGACCCATTTACAGGAACAGGTACTTTTATTACTCGTTTGCTGCAGTCCGGTCTTATCCGTCCTGAGGATATGGAGCGTAAGTATCAGAATGAAATCCATTGCAATGAAATTGTGCTGCTGGCCTATTATATTGCCGATGTGAATATTGAATCGGTATTCCATGACATTACCCATCGGGAAACTTACCTACCATACAGTGGTATCTGCCTGACCGATACGTTCCAGTTGGCAGAGAAGAAACACAACGAGCTTTTCACGGAGTTCTTTCAAGACAATTCCAAACGGGTAAAGAAGCAGATGGCTACACATGTAAGGGTAATTGTCGGAAATCCGCCGTATTCCATTGGGCAAAAGTCCGCTAATGACAATGCGCAGAATTTGTCTTACCCATATCTTGATAAACGTGTGTCGGAAACATATGCTGTGAAGAGTTCGGCTACTTTGAACAAATCTCTTTACGACAGCTATGTAAAGGCGCTTCGTTGGGCTTCCGACCGCATTCCGCAGAATGAAGGTGGCATTGTTGCATTCATAAGTAATGGTGCATGGATTGACGGAACTGGGCAAGACGGCATGCGTAGATGCTTAGAAGATGAATTTACTTCCATTTATGTTCTGAATTTACGTGGCAATCAGCGCACATCTGGCGAACTATCGCGTAAAGAAGGAGGAAAAATCTTTGGAAGCGGTTCTCGTACTCCCATTACGATTACTTTCCTTGTCAAAAATCCGGCAAAGAAAGGTCAGAAGGCAGTTATCCATTATCACGATATAGGTGATTACCTTACTCGTGAGCAGAAACTCAAAATGGTAAAAGACTTCCGTTCCATTTCTTCACAGAAATTGGAATGGCAAATTATCACACCTAATGAAAAGGCTGATTGGATAAACCAGCGCGATGGGGTGTTTGATAATTTGATTCCATTAGCTCCTGAAAAGAAATTTGCAAAAGAACAAAATTCTATATTTTGTGGATATTCGTTAGGAGTTGGAACAAATAAAGATTCTTGGTTATATAATTCATCAATACAAGAACTATGTAATAACGCCAATTCAATGATTGATTATTATAATCAAGAAAGGCAACGATTCCATTGTTCAAATAGGAATCTATCAATTAAAGCTAAAGATGTTGTTTCTTTTGATTCTACAAAAATAGCTTGGACTGATATGTTCTTAACTGATATTGAACGAAATATTGAATATTCTTTTCGTCAAGAGAATATTACAAATGGATTATATAGACCTTATTTTAAACAGCGATTATTATTCCAAAAGCAACTTATTCAGAGAACATACCAACAATTAAAGTTCTTTCCAACGACACAATATGCAAATCTGCAAATTTGTGTGTCGGGGATTGGTTCTCATAAAGATTTTTCAATAATAATAACAGACTGCATTCCAGATCTTCAACTGCAATTTAATGGTCAATGTTTCCCTCTTTATTGGTATGAAGAAAACAAGAATCCTCAAGCTACACTTTTTGATGATGCGGAAACAGACAAATATATTCGCCGGGACGGAATAACCGACTGGATTCTGAAAGAAGTCCGTAGCCGTTTCGGAGGTTCAAAAGCCATTACCAAAGAACACATATTCTACTATATGTATGGGCTGCTTCATTCCAAGCAATACCGTGAACGATTTGCCGATGATTTGAAGAAGTCATTGCCACGCATTCCCATTGTGGATAGTGTACAGGATTTCATGTCCTTTTATAAATCCGGGAAAGAACTTGCTGACCTGCACCTGAACTATGAACAAAGCATAAACGAGCAGGCTGTTGGACAAGATGGAGATTATCTGTTTTTCGCTGCAATGCCAATGATTGCCCATCGTGCTTGTGCTGTCAGAGTAAATGGCGATATGGACATTTGGCAAAACAACTGGACGAACGAAACCTACCAATACTTTGCCGTTGATAAAATGAGGTTTGCCAAAATTCGGGACGAAAATGGAAAGCTCGTTGCTGATAAGGCACGCATCATCTATAATGACCATATTACCATTGAGAACATTCCGCTCAAAGCATACGAATATGTCGTTAATGGTAAATCCGCTATCGAGTGGATAATGGAACGCTATGCCGTCACAATTGACAAAGCGTCCCAAATCAAAAATGATCCAAACGACTGGTCACGAGAACACGAACAACCCCGTTATATTCTCGACCTGCTTCTGTCGGTGATTATGCTTTCTTGCCAAACAGTAGATATAGTAAACACTTTGCCAATATTGAGATTTTAATTCTATCGTTTTGTGAGCTTAGGGGTTCTTGAATCTGGTTTCTTTGTTGGAGCATTGATTTTCACAATAAGGGGCATTGGAAAATCAACTCCAACAATTAAAGCTTCACCTTCTCCCAAAATAGGAAGGAAAGAAAGAATATTTCTATTTGCTGCAGATGCGGCACTTTCAACTGCTTTTTTATCTTGCTCATTAATTAACCTATGAACCAGAAATGTTCCCATTTGGCTTAATGTCCCTAATGGTATATCACGAGGCATTTGGGTAGCAATACATAAGAACAAACCGTATTTACGGGCTTCTTTTGATATTTGTTCAAATGCATCAAGAGGTTTAGCCGAAAAGTATTCGTCAGTAATACTTTTGTTTAGAAATTGATGAGCCTCATCAACAAAAACGACTATTGGGTTTTCTTTGTAGATGCCTTTTCGTGCGTTATTTAATAAATAACTACCAATAGCATTTACAAGGATTTCTCTAACTTGGTAGTCAAAACTTACTTTAGAGAAATCCAACCTTAATATACTCTTGTCGCCTTTTAAAAATTCTTCAATTCCAAGTTTCAAATCTTTAGCACCCTGTATAGATGCTCTTCTAAATCCGAAAATCTTATTATATTCGGAGGTGGACATTACATTGTTTACTCGAGATATAAGACTTATACAATTTGATACGTCTGTATCGTTTCGTCCGCCATATAAAGTTGAATTACTTCTATCAGTATCCCAGATACATTCATTTGTTATTTGGGGAGCTAGCATATTAAAATCAAAATTGCAGAATTTATCTTCAATTTCAACTATATGTTTATAATAGAATACTTCAAATGTTCTCTTTTCTTTACCTGCTTTTACAATATTACCCTTAATTTGCTTTCCAGTATTATCTGTTTTATAATATAGAGATAATTCAGAATTATCATCAATTGCAACCATTTTTAGTGATCTAATGGCTTCCATCAATTTTGGAACTTGCGTTTTTGAAGAAGGATGCAATAAATAATATAATTCGTCAATAGACAGATTCTTGTAATCAAAAATAAATTCGCCAGTCCCCAATTCAATGCTTTCCATATTGTCGCTAATACAATTATATTCACCAGTCGCATCAATAAGAATACATTTATTGGAAGTTTTAGAAGAAATAAGTTCTAATAATTTTGCTATTGTCCAGCTTTTTCCACCCCCTGTAGTTCCCAGCACTGCACAATGACGACCAAATAATGAATTTAAAGAAATATTGCATAATGAATCATTTGATGTTAACTTTCCCAAGGGAGCTAAAGGAATATCAATGTCGTCTTTTTTTATCCCAAATTTTGCTATATATAGTCCCATTTGTTCATCAGAGCAAGAATAGACTTTGGCTCCGACAGATGGGTACCGAGATACAGTTTTATTAATCACTTCCGGCTTATATACATCAAATAAAGCAAGCAGTTCTATTTTTGCTATCGGATGAAACATCGTGTCTTTTTCGTTAATGTTTTTATCCGTTATTTCCGCTCTTTCACCTTGAGGAAGACTTTGCTCAAAAATTCGGCCAAGAAATCCATATTCTTGACCTTCAATAACAACAAAACTTCCAACAGATCCACCAAAATATATTTCTCCATTAAAATAAAAGGAGTGTAAAAGTCGGGCTGAAGGGATTTGCATACGCACATATTGAGGCGTTACTTCGCAAATGTATCCTATAAATTTATTATGATCAAATGGTTTCATCTTGATTTGGTAGATTAATATTATATGAGTCATTGTACGGATAATTCTCTACAAAAGCTTTGAATTTGGAAAAAAGAACTGTAACATTAGGCATAACTTTTCCATCTTCAGAAACATATTCTGGTACTAGCTGATGGGTTATCCCACTATCAATCCATTCTTCTTTAGTAGGTTCTTCTCCTGTTGTTATTTTTTTCGTTCCATAGCATACTATGAGCAAGTGAAAATTAGGGTTTTGAAATACAGCTTCTTTTATTGCATTCTGTATATGTTTATCTTGAAATCCAAAGCCGGCAACTATCAATAATGTCCCCTCTTTTCGCAATGTAGTTTGCAAATGGGACATCATTTCAAAATAAGGTTGCTCGTAACTACTTTCATACTTTTCACTTGCCGGGTAGATAATACAAGGATGTTCTGTACTTTCTTTTTGGTATATATTATCACCTGCTTTTTCCCAATCTATGCTCCCGTGTAACTTAAATAATTGTATTACATTAGGAATAAAACTTTCTTCCTGTTTAACCCTTGTATGTTCTCTAAATACAATATCATGGTTAAAATTAGCTCCATTGAATATACGAGGATAAGAAAATGAAAACCCGTCAATTATTGTAAAATTCATTTTTTGCGCAGCTTGCTCAAACAGTGTGTCATAGTTTGTTGTATATAACTGTACTCGTGGTTCCGAAGGTTTACGAGCAGTCACCTTCCTAATAAAGTCTTGATGGTGCTTGTTTGTTACATCTAATTTCAGCCGACAGGCGTCTGCAATTTTCTTCTCCAATTTATTCCTTAAAGAATCTCCATTTTTATCTTTTATTTCTCCATTCAATTTTTCATATAGGATTGTGAATGATAAAAAATCCTCTATATTTTTAGATTGAATTATCGAAGAACATTTTTCTTTTAAGCACCCTTCTGTTGCCATAAGGACATTCCCAATCGCTTCTATTTCCTCCTTATAGCTATCCCATAGTTCTGTTCTTGTTTTTCCTCCATTCTCTCCATTTTCCATAGACGTTCCTGCCGCCGTCAAAACGGCGACATTTTTAAAATGACTTGTGTAACGAATGATATCATTCGCTATTATACGGAAAGACTCAGCTCTTGCGTTTGACTTAAATTCAGCGATTCCATCGCCATCATTTTGAGGTTGCGGCTCATCGTTTATATACCAGTGAGTTTCATCATATGAAACAGACTTTACAGCAGTTTTATATAAATAAATTTTATCCATTACAATTCACCATTTAGTAGTTTTATAATTTTGTAAATTTCAGAGTACGCTTTCAAATCCTCTGGTGATTCCTTACAGAGTTGGCACAACTTTTCTGAGTTTAACATCGCCCGTTCCAAATCACCATTCTCTGTCAGGTATTTATAGAGGTTAGTACGTATAAAATATCGTTTTGTCTTTTCATACCCCGGCATATATTTCTGCAATTCGGGAAGCAGTTGGTCGTAACTTTCATATCGCCGACAGGCCACATTAGGCAAGAAGTGGAGCAGAAACCAAAATTCCGTGCAAGGATTCGTTTCTACAAACATCACCTTTCCGGCATATTTCTTCTTGCTATACTCTTTCTTTGCCCGCTGATACAACTGCATTTCAGATGGGAACTGAAATAGTCTGTCCATATCAAACAGGCATACGATAAAGTCGTATTGCTTGTTCAAGTAAGATTCCATCAGTTTCAGTATATGATTGATGTCGCTGTGCTGCGGAAAATCCGGAGCGACCTTAAAGGGATAGCGACACGCAATCCTCAGAGAATCGAAATAAAACCATTCTGTTTCTCCCTCGCCTATGATGGCGATACTTTTTGTTACTGTCCGCCCCATATCATTAGTCGTTTAGGTTGATATACTGGCTACCCAAAAACGGCAACTTTACCAATTTTCCCTGCTTGTAAGCATTGTATGGGGAAAGATTCTTATGCAGTCCCAAAGAAGATAGGCGTACTATTTTAGTTTCGCCAAGTTCGTCTTTGTCGGTGAACCATATCGTATCACGGCGAATGAAATCCTCGTTGAGAAGATTGATGTCGTGTGTGGTCAGGAGCATTTGGGATGTTCCGTTACTGTTTGCCAGAAAGACTTTCAGGAAATAAGCCAACAGTTCATAATGAATACTTGTCTCCACTTCATCAATGGGCACAAACCGATTGGTCTTTAACAAGAAATTCAGTATCACCGCCATTCCCAAGAACCTCATGGTGCCATTGGACTCGTATTCTTCCGATAAATCATATACTTTATCGCCTGCCTTATGCTTGAAGGTCAGTTCCGTATTTGTAATTTTCCCCTTTCTAAGCATTTCAGCCTTTGCATCCTTATTAATAGGGGCATTCTGAATCAGTTGTTCCAATTCAGGTGTAATCAGCTCTTCCTCTTCATGTAATACCACATCTTCTATATTGAAATCGGATGCTTTCAGAAAATTTAAAATGAATTTCTTCAAATCTCCTGCCTCGTCTTTATCCAATCGTGATTTGACATATCCCGAAAGCAGCATACCGGGAGCCAGTACATCTTTTATCTGTTTGGCAAAATAGTCGTACACATCATTCAGCCTTGTCCGTTCCACGTTGCTTTTGCCAAATGCGGCAAGCACACTGCAATTATTGATAGTGTTGCCGGAAATCACATCCTGGCTTTTCTTCGTCATTTTCAGATTTACGCCAAAGTCAATGGTCGTGGAATCTGTTGCGGCATCATAACTTCGGTTGTACAGCCTGGTCGGGCGAATGGAATCATAAACAATCAATGTCTCGGAATAGATATGCTTTGCGTCCAATTCAAAACTAAGGATGTACTTCGACTGGTTGATATAGAACACCATTGACATCTTTGTCTTCTCGTTCCTTGAGGTGTCATTCAACATGAAAGGGACAACTCCGGTTTTCTCAGTCCTGTCTTTAGGCATTCTCAAAACCAGCATCTTGAAGAATTCAATGGCATTTAAAATATTCGTTTTACCGGAAGCGTTAGCACCATAGATGATGCCCACTTTCAGCAATCTTACACCGTCCTTAACTTCATACGAGTACTCATCAGACATAAAAGTATCTGCCGATGGTTCAAAACTGATTTTCTGAACCGACTTAATGGAGAAAAAATTCTCAATGCTGAACTCTGCTATCATAATCGTTGATTTTATCTATTGTATGGTGCAAAGATACAAATAAAATCTTATACAACAAATTATAAATACGATTATTGTAGAAAAACTACGCAATACAAATATAAAATCAGCGAATATCTATTTGTTGTGGCTATAAATTAACTGTCTGATTATCTCCGGAAGGTGTTGACTGATTTGAGGACGGTAAACGAATGTGGATTATGCAGCCAAAGAAGTTAATTGTCTTATGCCATTTGCGCCATCTCTTGATTCTATTTACGATGGCTAAATAGTGATGCTAAAATGGTACTAAATTACAAAACTACTCTTTTATATACGCCATAAAATATAGTAAATCAGTTTATTATATAATTTTATATCTTGTCGCCCACGGTAATGACGAGGTTGCACCTTCGCCATATCTCGGAATGGGTTTTGAACCCGTTTTTCCCCTCGACGAGCGCAAGGGCCGTCTTGACTGCTTCCCGAACTTCCCAATCCCACTCCCCGAAGGGTTTGAGCGGGCGTGCCATGTAGCTTTTATAGATGATTTTCATTGTTATGTTTTTTTGTAGGGCGGCTTTCGCCGCCCCGATTTTATAATTCGACAATCCTTTCCACTCTGCCGTACAACATGGAGCGTATGCTCGTCTTGTCCACGCCCTTGTATTCCGTGTAATGCCCGTACTGCTTTACCACGAATGTTTTCAGTACATCGACAAAGTTGAAACGATACCCTAAAAGCGGAATGGAGTCCTTGAAATAGGTGTTATGGTTTACCTCACGGGTAATCCAGTCTTTCTCCTCACGGGTGAGCGTTCCCCCGTCATTGAGCCGTTTGCGTAATATGTACGCTTTTGAGCCTGCAAGGCTTTCGAGTGCGGGAACGTCCCACGACACGAATTTATATGCTATTTGGTTCATTCTATTTTGTTTTTGCGGGCGGCTTTCGCCGCCCCGATTTTTATGCTGTCATTCGTTTCCGTATAAGGGACATGTTCCCCTTCATCAGTTTCAGTATTTGCCCGTGGTATGGGGTATTCTTGTTACACACGCCACGGCTCTGCACGACCTCCATGCGTTTTAGGGACACCTCTATCGTTTCGATACGTTTGCCGTCGATTGTGGCCGAGAGTATGAGCGAGTCGGCTTTCAGATAGTATTCGTTGGTAAACACGCAGTGGTGCATGGCCTCGCCCTCCTGCCGTATGGCTTCAACGCTGTCCAATACCTTGATGCAGATTTCCCCGTCGGAAAACTCCACTCCGAAAAACCGTCCTTTGGCTTTGACAAACGAGGCTTCCTGTTCCAACGCCTTGCGCCGTTCCTCCTGCCGCCGTTCCATTTGCATGTGCCGCCGTTTTTTAGCCATGTAGAGGTCATGCGCTGCGGGCAGGTCTGCGGGACACACGAAATGGGCGTTATGCAGGTCTTTCCCGAAAAATCGCAGCAGGTCGATGTAGTCGCACCATTCCGTCGGTTTCCCGATAGCGTACCCGTTACGGATGGCGATACGGATGGCCGGCCAATAGTCTGCGATATTGCGGGAGGAACGGGCGAAAAATCGCACGAGTGCCGTTTGTCCCGCTTTAAGCAGCGTTTCGGCCTTGTTCTCCGAGAGCAGCAGGTGGATAAGGTCGAAAGGGGTTACATCGGGGAGTTGTTTGCCGTAACCGCTTCGGCGCAGTTCGGGGATAAGCCGTTGCCGGGGATAGATGCGTGTGGGCGTGATGTTGTATTTCCCGTCGTTCTCCGCCCGCAGTTCCAATGCGCTCGACCAACTCCACCCGTGAACGAAGAAGCCCATCGGGCGCAGCCGTGCGAAGGTTGCGGAGCGTCCGTCGGGGGCAATCCACCGCTGTACGGCTTCGATATGGGTGTAAACGGGCGTCTGTCCCACTTTCGCCCAACACTCGATATAGACGAAGCGCAGGACTTGAAAACCCTTGCAGCGGGTTACGATGCACAAATACTCGTAATCGTTGAACTTGCGGCGCAGGGTGGTTTCCACTTTCAGCGTGGTGTGGCAGTGCGGACACTCGCACCCTAACAGATTGTCCGTGAGTTCTCCGTTTTCGCTCTGCCACGTGTGGCCGCACTCGGTGCAGGTGATAAGTCCTTTCGGCGTGCGGCGTCCGATATGCTCGATGCAGTTCTTGTACCCCCATTCGATTTGTGCGGGGGTAAGCGGCGGCAGGTGTTTGCTTGCCGCCACAACGCTCTGTTGGAATTTTGTTCTCGGTTTCATAACTAAAATAGACTGGGCATTAGTTTGTTATCTTCGATTTTCTTGGGTTTGGACTTGGCTTTCGCCAACTTGGCGTAGGCTTCGCTCTCGGCCTTCCGTATGGCGTTCCGCCGTGCCTCGGCTTTTTCCTCCTCGGTCAGTTCAACGGTGTGATTGACCACTACCTTGCAACTGACGGGTTTGCCGATGTCGATGTCCTCCTCGTCGTAATAGTGGAGTGCCATAGAGTATATTTCCTCGTCGGCAAACCCGTTGCAACCGCTCTGCCGTACTTGGTTGATGATGAAAGTGCAGCAATCGTCAATGTTCTTTTTCGGGTTGGCGTATCGGGGTGCGAAAAGTTCGTCCTCCCGTGCCCGTGCGTCGAGATAGTTCTGTATCGTCAGTTTGAAATAATCTGTTCCTTGTGCCATGATTTTTTGGTATTGTGGGGCGGCGAGCCGCCCCGTGTTCAACATTTATTCGTCCTTTCCGAGAAGCCGCCGCACCTCGTCCTCTTTGGTCTTTTGGAAAATCCATCCCGCTTTCTTCTGCCCGTCATGCGTCAGCCGTGCGTTGAAGCGTCCCCCGAGTGCGTGAAGGGCGTCCTTGACGGGCTTGGTGTCCCCGAATACGGCTATCGCCTTCTCGGAATAGTCCACGATGATAAACCCGCCTTGCACGCTCGTTTCAGTGCGTTCCGCCCGTTTTTCGTCTTTCGGCTCGGGCAGACATATATTCTCCTCGTTTCCTGCGATATATGCCAGCCTGTCGATGTACCCTTCACGGGTGTAGTGGGTCAGTTTGCAGACACTCCACCCGTATTTCGGACTTTTGCCGAGCGTGAAAACGGGATAGCGGTGTTCGTTCTTGGGGTCGTATTCGGAGAGGTGCGCCGTTTGCGGGAAATTGGCCGCCGCCTTTCTCAACTCCCCGAAGCCGTTGCGGGAGGTGGCCGAAAAGCCGAGAATGACGGTACGCACGCTTCGGGTGGTCGAACACTCGTAAGAGGGGTCAGTGTATTCCGTTTCGTTGAGTTCGGCGATGATTACGCCCTGCACCCCTTCGGGCATGATGCGGCGTAACCTCTGCGCTCCTATTTCCGCTATGCGGTCATGCTCGGCTTTCTCTTTGGCGGCGGCGATGGCCTGCGCCGTGGCTTGCTCTTCCGCCTGCCTCACGAGCAAAGCCACCTCGAAAGCGTCCATGAACTCGGGGTTCACGTCGTCGTAGTACCTGCCGATACCGAATGTTTGCGAGAGGGGTCGCAAAATGTCCGTTTGGCTGATTTCCTTTGTTTCGGTATCGACCATGTGGTACACGTAGCCACGGGCGGTGTGTTCCACCTTGTAAACGACGTAACGCTTTCTGCTCGCACCCGCACCGATACCGATGATTACCTGGTTTTCCTTGACTACCTGCACCTGCGTGTCCGTGGTAGTCGCTCCGAATAATGAAATGTACTTTGTCATACCTGTAAAAATTTAGAAGATGTGAGTGAATAGGAAATAGAAAAAGCCGGTTAGAGCCACGAGAGAAACAAGGCAGGAGAAAATGCCCCGCAGGATGTCATAACAGAACGTGAAGCCCAAAACGACCCAAATAAAGTCGATACCCCACACGTGGAAGCCCAAAGCCACCGCCCCGACCTTTACCGCCAACCCGACCTTTGCCTTTATGCCAAGTGGAAGGTTGGAGGATTTCTGTTTCCATTTATTTTTCTCTTCGTTTCTCATAACCTTTGACTTTTTTTTTATGCCGTAGCGGAGCCGGTATGGATGGAATCTGTTTCGGTAGCATCAAAAGGTGTCGGGGATAGCTGCTGCAAGATTTTGTCGGAAAATACGCTCGCCCGCAGGGAAAGAGGAAGATTTTGCGGCAAACCGCCCCGCGGCCCGATCTTGCAGCAGCGTGAGCCCCGTAACTACCTTTGCTACTGACAACAGATTTCCATACCGCGCTCCGCGGCATGAAAAAAAAGAGAGGAAAAGGTTATGGGAGAGAAACGGGGAGAAAACGATATGCCGTGAACGCTCGCGAAAGTCGGTTCACGGCTCACCCTGCATGGAATGATAAATCGCCCGCGAACATTTCCTTTCACGGGCGATTGGCGTATCGGAGCGTGCCGATCCCGTATCGGCGGAGGATCGTTTCCGCCGGACGTGGCGCCACTCGCTGCCACTTT
>ERZ827458.1163-NODE-1163-length-22044-cov-4.028287_pt1 | contig 22044 bp, 19 predicted proteins | sample MGYA00519706_ERZ827458 | MGnify/ENA primary metagenome ERZ827458 (study PRJEB31778, sample SAMEA3449309) | human gut metagenome | biome: human gut; feature: human-associated habitat; material: faeces | place: United Kingdom | collected 2010/2012 ...
GTGCTGGACGCGCCGGCTCCGCAATGAAAAAACCCCAGCCTTTTGGCTGGGGTTTTTGAATGGAGCGGATTACGAGGCTCGAACTCGCCACCTTCTGCTTGGGAAGCAGACGCTCTACCAGATGAGCTAAATCCGCGGAGCATTTATTATTTTAATCGCTTCGCGGCATTTTGTCAATGCATTGCGGGCAAAAAATAGAGCGGCACGCCGTTTTGCCGGTTATTCTGAAAAACCGTTTTTCAGTGCGCGCACATAGCGGGACGCCTTGGCGATCTGCTCATAGCTGAGCTGGCGGATGTCATCCACCAGATTAAACGCATTGATTTTTTCCTCGCGGTACATCTGCTCCAGAAAACGGTGGTATTCTTCGTCCAGAACGATATCCACCATGCGCTTGCCGTGGGCGCTGAGCGAACGGAACTTGCGGATGCGTTTGATCTCCTCCGAGCTGAAGATCTCGCTTGGATGGGTGTTCAGCAATTCGTCCAGCGAACAGTTCAGCACGCGGGTAATGGCTGTGATCGTCTCCCAGGTGGGGTTCTGATTTTCTCCAGAAAACAATTTCGACACCGTGCGGTACGGGACGCCGGACTGCTCGGCGATGCTGACGCAGGAAAGATTGCGCACCTCGCGGATCTCATTGAGCTTTCGAATGTTCATAAATTTCTCCTTGTCCCGCAATATTTGCCTTTTATGGTAAGTAAATATTACCTTAAAAGGTAATATTTGTCAATGATAACAGTATTAAGAAAAAAATACGTGTTTTTTGCCAATATGAATTTCCCTATTGTAATGATATGATTACAGACGCTGCACATCCTGCGGCATTTTCATTTTTGCCTGCTTGTGTGCGTGCAGCGAACACAGGAAAGGTGCGGCTGCTTTATTTTGTCGTTTTGTTTTTGATTTTGTCGATTTTACAAAAAATGGTATTTTTCACATCTGAACTGCGATAAAATAAAAGCGTAGATTTACCGCGAAAATAAAGGGAAAAGGGGTTCATTTCGGGTATGAGGTATACGGTGGTGTGCGAGTGTTCGTTCGATGATGTGAATGGGGAATATGCCACCTATGCGCTTGCCTGGGGCGAGGCATGCGTGCATGACGTTTCGGTGGACGCGGCCTTTGTCCAGCGCGTGGCGGACGCGCTGAACGGCCAGGACGTACCCCCCGAGCATGTGTACAACGTGCTGGACAACTTTTATGGTATGGGCGAAGCCGCCCCGGTCACCCGCCGCTGGTGGGAATGAACGGCAGGCAGCAGCCCGCCCCGGCCCCGTTTTGGGGGTTTTGCACAAGTCAGCTTGCCAAAAAAGGCGGGCGAAAAAGCAAAACTTCAGGAACATTTTACGAAAATTTGACAGCGGCATTCCCTTTGTGCGTCCATTCGTTGTAACGCCGCCGACACTGTGCTACAATAAATGACAGTGTGAGCCGGGCGTGCAGGGCGAAGGCGCGCTTGCCGTGCGGCTCTGGGAACGTGAAATTTTCCTGGAGGCGAAACAATGACGTACACGCGCAAGAACAAAGGCGTTTGCTCTCTTTCCACTGAAGTGACGCTCACAGACGACGGCGTCATCGAATCCGTTACAGTCGTGGGCGGCTGCAACGGCAACCTGAAAGGCATCAGCGCCCTGCTCACGGGGCTCAGGGCGGAGGACGCCATCCGGCGCCTCAAGGGCCTTACCTGCGGCAGCAAGCACACCTCCTGCCCGGACCAGATCGCGTTGGCGCTGGAAGAAGCGCTGGCAAAATGAACCATCCATAAGATACCAGGAACATCAAAAACACGGGCCGCGCGGCCCGTGTTTTTTTCGGCTTTGCACGGCAAAGCCGGAAAAACGGCCGTGCGGCCCGGGACGGGCCACGGCCTTACGCTCAAAAGCGCCGGGGCACAGGAGTGCCCGGACGCGCAAAAAAAACACGGGCCCGGCAGCCCGTGTTTTTTTCGGTCCGTTTGCGGCCATACTTCCCCTGTAAAGGAGCGTTCGGACGGATGAATTACACTTTCAGCGGATTTTCAAAGGCGGGCAACGCCGTGGTGCGCGGCGCCATTGCGGCGGCGCAGGACATGGGCCATACTTACGTTGGCACCGAACACCTGCTGCTGGCGCTGGCGCGGGACGACACGGGCGAAGCGGCTGCTTTTTTGTTGGAAAGGCAGGTCTACGGCTATCAGGTGGGGCGGCTGCTGCGCGAGCAGGTGGGCTGCGGCAGGCGCACGCGCCTTTCCCCAAGGGATTTCACGCCCGCGCTTTCCAAATGCGTGGACTGCGCGGTGATCGAGGCCAAGGCCGTGTCCGACGGGAAGGTGGAGCCGGTGCATCTGCTGGCCGCGCTGCTGGAGGCTCCGGCAACGGCGGGGCGCATTCTGGTGCAGCTTGGCGTGGAGCCCGCCGCCGCGGCAAAGGAATGCGGCCGGCGCATGGGCAAGTTCCCGCTGTTCCAGCAGACGCCCCGGCCCGTAACGAGCCCCCGGGGCGCGGCGCGCGCCGCCGAAAAATACGGCAAGGACCTGACGAGCCTGGCCGAGCAGGACAAGCTGGACCCGGTGCTGGGCCGCGACAGCGAATTGCTGCGCATGGAGCAGATCCTGGTGCGGCGGCGCAAAAACAACCCCTGTCTGGTGGGCGAGCCGGGCGTAGGCAAGACGGCTGTGGTGGAAGGGCTGGCCCGGCGCATCGCCGCGGGACAGGTGCCGCCCCAGCTCCGGGGCAAGCGCATCCTTTCGCTGGACATCACCAGCCTTGTGGCGGGCACCAAGTACCGGGGCGATTTTGAGGAGCGGTTCAAGAACGTATTGCTGGATGTGCAGCGCGCCGGGGACGTGATTTTATTCATCGACGAGGTGCACGCCATCGTGGGCGCGGGCGCGGCGGAGGGCGGCATCGACGCCTGCGGCATCCTCAAGCCCCTGCTGGCGCGCGGGGACATCCAGCTCATCGGCGCGACAACGCGGGTGGAATACCGCCGCCACATTGAAAAGGACGCGGCGCTGGCCCGGCGCTTCGGCGCGGTGGAGGTGGAGGAGCCGGGCCAGGAGACCGCCGTGGAGATCCTGCAGGGGCTTGCGCCGCGCTACGCGGCGCATCACGGAGTGGAGATCGCGCCGGAGGCTGTGCGGGCGGCAGTGACGCTCTCGGCGCGGTATCTGCCCGAACGCTTCTTGCCGGACAAGGCGCTGGACCTGCTGGACGAGGCGTGCAGCGCGGTGCGCATCGAGGCTGCGGAGCGGCCGGGAGGGCCGGAAAAGCCCGCCGTGACGGCGGCGCACATCGCGGCGGTGGTGTCGCGCCAGAGCGGGGTGCCGGCCGAAAAGCTGACGGCGGCCCAGACGGCCACGCTGGCGGCGATGGAGCAGACGCTGTCCGGCCGCGTGGTAGGCCAGCCGGACGCGGTGCGCGCCGTTGCGGGCGCGCTGCAGCGCGCCCGGCTTGGGCTTGCCAGCACGGCGCGCCCCATGGGAGCGTTTTTGTTCCTGGGGCCCACGGGCGTGGGAAAAACAGCGCTGGCCCGGGCGCTGGCGGACTGCTGCTTTGGCAGTGAAAAGGCGCTTTTGCGCTTTGATATGAGCGAATATATGGAAAAGCACACGGTGGCACGCCTGCTGGGCGCGCCGCCGGGCTATGTGGGCTACGGCGAGGGCGGGCAGCTGACGGAGGCCGTGCGCCGCCGCCCGTACAGCGTGGTGCTGCTGGACGAAATTGAAAAGGCACACCCGGACGTGGCGAACATCCTGCTGCAGATCATGGAGGACGGCGCGCTGACCGACAGCGAGGGGCGGCGTGTGGACTTCACCCACACGCTGGTGATCCTGACGTCCAATCTGGGCGCGAAGCACCTGGCGGGCCAGCGCGCGGCGCTGGGCTTCGGCACGGGCGCGCCGGGCGAGGGCGCGCGGGCCGAGGTGATGCGGGAGGTGCGCGAGCATTTCAGCCCCGAGCTGCTGGGCCGCCTGGACGAGGTGCTGGTATTCGGCCCGTTGGCGCAGGAGGACCTTGTGGCCATTGGGGAAACGCTGCTGCGGGAGCTGGAAGCGCGCGCCGCGCAGCAGGGCATCCGCCTGGCGCACACGCCCGCCGCCGCGCGGCTGCTGGTGCGTGAGGCATACGAGCCGTCCTCCGGCGCGCGCAGCCTGCGCAGGGCCATCACGCGGCGGGTGGAGCAGTGCCTCGCCCAGCAGCTTCTGGGCGGCGTGGAGAACGGCGCGGCGGCGGATTTTCTGCTGGACGCGCCGCAGGACGTTCTGTCGCTGGCACGGCGGTGCGGCACTGCTGCAAACGCAGCGCAGGGCGGCGTGCGGGGCGGAGGGGAAGCGGACGCGCCCGAACAAAACGCGGCGGCCCCGGCCCCGGACACGGTACAGGCGTGCAATTTGTGAAATGCGGCAAATGCGGGAATGGAAAAGCGGAAGGCCAAAGGCCTTCCGCTTTTGGTTGTATTTTACGCCCGGCTTAAGCGTGTTGACGCAGGAAGCCATCGCCCGGAAACAAAAATTTTTGCGCATGGCCTCGTCCGGCACACTTGCAGGCCAAAATCATGGCCCGCCTTTTGACGCTGCGCGTCAAACCGTCCGGCCCAAAACCGATGTTTTCTTACGCCAACGCGCCTTTGCGGCGGCGCTGAATAAACAGCGGGACGGCGGCTTCCAGCAGCGTCAGGCCCAGCGCAAGGGAAATATAGAGCCATACGCTGCTTTGAGGGGCCTGCATTCCGGCAATGCAGCGCGCGTCCATGATCCGGTCCTGCGTCTGAACGGAGACCTCATACAGGCCGGAACCGCTCTGAACCTGAGCGGTGTGATAAAGCCTGTCGCCGGGAACGGCGGCGTCGGTTTTTTCGTCGATGCGAAAGCGGGAGGTGTAAAGGCTCCAGCTGACGCCCACAAGGCGCGTTTCGCCGGTGCTGTTCCGGTAAAGCACCCAGTCCGCGTCCGATTGGCCGAACAGCCGCGCAGAACCGCCCGCCCTCGTGTGCACGTCCAGAAGCTCGCAGCCTTCAAAATAGGGCAGCCGGGCCAGCCGCTCGGCCGTCAGCGGGCCCGCCTGCGGGAATACCGCCAGGGAAACCGCCGCTGTGAGCAAAACGAAATTCAAGAGAAAAACGCCGGCCCACAGGAGCACCCGGCCCTTCGAGGGCGCGCGCTTTTTCTTCTGCGGGTCCCTTGCTGTTGTCATCCTGAGCACCTCCTGATGTAAATGTGAACAGCGGTAAAGCTGCTTCTTGACTGTATCATACCAAAAAGCAAAGGGCTTGCACAGCACGCCGCCGGAAAACCGTCGCCTTGCCCAAGAAAAGCGGGCGCAGCTTGGGCAAAGCGGCGGCCACCGGCGGTCAGCCGCTGCAAACGGGTTGCACTTTTGCCTCCTTCGCCGTATAATAAAAAGAATCTGAAATTTGTATAATTCTGGAAAAGAGGCGGCGGCTTTGACGGACTTTCTGGTAAAACGCTTTATCAAAAACAGCACGGACGTGAACGACCCTGCCGTGCGCACCGCTTACGGCAATTTGGCGGGCGCGGTGGGCATTTTCTGCAACGTGCTGCTGTGTGCGGCCAAGCTGGCGGTGGGCACGCTGTTCGGCAGCATCTCCATTACGGCCGACGCGGTGAACAACCTTTCCGACGCCTCGTCCAGCGTCATCACGCTGGTGGGCTTCCGGCTTTCGGCAAAGCCCGCGGACGACGAACACCCTTACGGCCATGCGCGCATCGAATATCTGGCGGGGCTGGCCGTCTCGGTGATGATCCTCGTCATCGGCGTGGAGCTGGCGCGTTCCAGCATTGGCAAGATCCTGTCCCCCACGGCCGTGGAGTTCAGCCTTGTCACCGTGGCGGTGCTGCTGCTCTCCATCGGCGTGAAGCTGTGGATGGCGGCCTTTAATAAAAAGGTGGGCAGGCGCATCGGCTCGGCCGCGCTGGAAGCCACGGCCATGGACAGCCGCAACGACGTGATCTCCACGGCGGCGGTGCTGGCGGCGAGCGTGGTCTCGGGCCTGACGGGGCTGGAGCTGGACGGCTGGATGGGCCTTGGCGTGGCGCTGTTCATTTTGTGGAGCGGCGTGGGCATCCTGAAGGAAACGGTCGATCCGCTGCTGGGAGAGGCGCCCAGCGAGGAGCTGACGGATTACATCGGCAAAAAGGTGATGAGCTACGACGGCGTGCTGGGCACCCACGACCTGATGGTGCACGATTACGGCCCCGGCCGCCGTTTTGCCAGCGTACATGTGGAGATGGCGGCGGAAAACGACGTGATGCAGAGCCACGACATCATCGACAACATCGAACGGGATTTCCAGGAGAACGACCACATCAGCCTCATCATCCATTACGACCCCATCCTGACGGGCGACGACGCGGTGGGCACGGCCCGGGAGTGGGTGAAGGAGCTGGTGCGGAGCATTTCGCCGGAGCTTTCCATCCACGATTTCCGCATGGTGCAGGGGCCGTCCCACACAAATTTGATTTTCGACACCGTGGTGCCGCACAATTTTCCGCTTTCGGACGCCGCGCTGCGCAAACGCATCCAGAGCCTTGTGGAGACGCACGACGCGGGCGAAACGAAATATTACGCCGTGGTCACCATCGACCACAGCTACGCGGCCATCCCCGGCGCGTGCAAAACAGACGGAAAGGAATGAGCCGCCCGCCTTTTGGGGCGGCCAAAGGATACGGAAAGGGAAGGGAAAGAACATGGAATTCAAAATCTCGGATAAGATGCGCAATATGAAGCCGTCGATCATCCGCGAGATACTCAAGCAGATGAGCGACCCGACGCTCATCAGCTTTGCGGGCGGGAACCCGGCGGCGGATTCATTCCCGGCGGAGGACATCGCGCGCTTTTCGGACGAACTGCTGCGGCAGGACCCTGTGGCCGCGCTGCAGTATTCGGTGTCGGAGGGCGTGCCCTCGGTGCGCGAAGCCGTGCGGGCCTTTGCCAACCGGCGCGAACGGGTGGCGAAGGAAAACGACGGCGTGCTCATTACATCCGGCAGCCAGCAGATCCTGGATTTCGCGGCCAAATGCCTTTGCAACGAGGGCGACGTGGTGGCTGTGGAAAACCCGGCGTTCCTGGGGGCGTTCAACGCGTTCCGCAGCAGCGGCGCGCGCCTGGCCGGCGTGCCGATGGAGGACGACGGCGTAAACCTGGCCGCGCTGGAGGCCGTGTTTGCCGCGCCGGAAAAGCCGCGCTTTTTCTACTGCATCCCCAATTTCCAGAACCCCACGGGCAAGACCATGAGCCTTGCCAAGCGCAGGGCCGTCTATGCGCTTGCGGTGCGGTACGGCGTGCCCGTGCTGGAGGACGACCCCTACGGGGAGCTGCGCATCGCGGGCGAGCCGGTGCCGTCCATCAAAAGCATGGACACCGAGGGCGCCGTTATCTACGCGGGCAGTTTTTCCAAAATTTTGTGCCCGGGCATGCGCCTTGCGTACTGCGTCTGCGACAAAAAGCTGATGGCCGCCTTTGTGGTGGCGAAGCAGTGCAGCGACGTGCACACCAACGTGTGGGCGCAGCGTGTATGCGAGGCCATGCTGACGCGCACGGATATGGACGCGCACATCCGGGAGATACGCAAAATTTACGCGGCCAAGGCGGCGCTGATGATGGAACAGCTGGATGAAAAGTGCCCGCAGGTCCGTTATACGCGGCCCGAGGGCGGCATGTTCATCTGGGGCACGCTGCCCGAAGGAGCGGACATGCCCGCGTTTGTGCGGGAATGCCTTGCGCGCAAGCTGGCGCTTGTGCCGGGCAACGCGTTCATGGTGGACGAAGAAGCGCCGTGCGGCAGCTTCCGCATGAATTTTTCCACCCCCACGCCGGAGAACATCGTGAAGGGTGTTTCCGTTATGGCCGGGGTGCTTGCCGCGCAGGGGCTCTGACATGCAGGCGGGATAAAAACAAACCAGAGCGGCGCTCCCTCTTTGAAAGGGAGCGCCGCTCTGGTTTTCTGCATCAGCCGGAGCGCACGGCTCACAGCGCCAGCTCCACGCCGCGGCCCGTGCGCTTGTACGGCGTGTAGCGGATGCCCACCATGTCGAACATCCGTTTGCTGGCGATCACGGAATCGGAATCCGCGTATTTGTCTTCGTAATAGATGACCTGTGAGATGCCGCTCTGGATCAGCGCCTTGGCGCATTCGTTGCAGGGGAACAGCGTGGTGTAGATGCGCGCGCCCTTCAGGCTGCCTGTGCCGGAGGCATGGTTCAGTATGGCGTTCAGCTCGGCGTGGCAGACATACATGTATTTGGTTTTCAGCGGTTCGCCCTCGCGCTCCCAGGGCATGTCGTCGTCGAAGCAGCCTGTGGGCATGCCGTTGTAGCCCATGGACAAAATCTTGTTTTCGCGGCTGACGATGCACGCGCCCACCTGTGAGGTGTTGTCCTTGCTGCGCTGCGCGGTGAGCAGCGCCACGCCCATAAAATATTCGTCCCAGGAAATATAATCCGTCCGTTTCAAAGCAGGGCCTCCTTGATCTGTGTATGATGTTTGCGCGGGAACACCGCGCGTCAATCCGTCATGGGGCTGACGCCGTCCAGATAGTCCACGGCGGCCAGCGCGGCCACAAGGCCGTCGCCCACGGCGTTGGCCACCTGCAGCGGCTTGCCCGTCATGTCGCCCGCGGCGAACAGGCCGGGAATGTTGGTGCGCATGGCGGCGTCTGTTTTTACAAAGCCGTTTTCCAGCGCAAGGCCGGGCACCAGCGCGTCCGGCGGCGTGGCCGCGCGCAGGATAAAAACGCCCTGTACGGGCAGCGCGGCGCCGCCCACGCGCACGGCCTCCACGGCGGCCCCGCCCTCCACGGCCTCCACGCGCCCGGCCCGGAAGGCCACGCCCGCTTCCAGCGTGTCGGGCCTGCGGCCCGCGATGTAGGTGACGGAGCAGCCGATGCCGTGCAGGAAATTGGCCTCCTGCGGCGCTTCGGGGGAAAGCCCCCACACCGCTACCGCGCGCCCGCGGTACAGCATGCCGTCGCAGGTGGCGCAGTAGGAAACGCCGCGGCCCAGCAGCTCGGCCTCGCCGGGCACGGGCTTTGCCTTGGAAACGCCGCAGGCCAGCACCACGGCGCCCGTTTCCAGGATATCGCCGTCCAGGTTGACCATGAAGCGTCCGCCGAACGGCATGACGTTGCCCGCGCGCCCCTTGCGCAGCACAGCGCCCGCGTCCCGGGCGTGCTGCGTAAAGCGCTCCATCATCTGTTTGCCGGACAGCCCCGGCATGCCCAGATAGTTGTCCACCTGCTCGGCCTTGGCCAGCAGCGTTTCGCCGCTGTGCACCACCAGCACGGTCTTGCCGCGCTGGCGCAGGTTCAGCGCCGCCGAAAGCCCCGCTGGGCCTGCGCCGATGACAATGCAGTCAAAATTCGTTTCCATTTGTACTCCTTATCCGGTGTGGTCACAGCGCCACAACGAGCGTGCCGACGGTGATGAGCACGCCGCCCAGCAGCGTTTTGAGCGTGAGCTTTTCCCCCAGGAAAAGCGCGGCCAGAAGAAATGTGAGGATGAGGCTGAATTTGTCGATGGTGACGACCTTTGCCACCTGCCCCACCTGCAGCGCCTTATAATAGCACAGCCAGCTTGCCCCTGTGGCAAGGCCGGAGAGCATGAGGAACACAAGGCTTCTGCCGCCGATGTCCTTCATGCCGGACTGCGCCCCGGTGATGAACACCATGCCCCAGGCCATCACAAGCACGAAGATGGTGCGGATGGCCGTGGCCAGGTTGGAATTGATGCCCTGGACGCCGATCTTGCCGAGGATCGCCGTCAGGCTGGCGAACAATGCGGAAAGCCCCGCGTAAACGGCCCACATGAAAAAGCCCCCATTTCTTTGTGCGGGCGTGCCCGGCCGCACCGGGCGCCTTTGCGTTTATTATACAGCAGCACGGGGCAAAAACACAAGCGGCCGCGGCCGTTTCGGGCCCTTCCGCGCGTGTTTTTTTGCCGCCGGGCAGGAAAGCGCCCGCGCCGGCGGGGCAGGGGCGCTTCCGCAAATACGGCCGCCGGGCGCGTGCGCCCAAGGGCGTGCCTTCACGCGCCGCCGCGCCCGCCGGGCCGGGGCCTATTCCACATATGCGGGGACGGCGTTTTCCGGCATGGGGCAGGTGTAGCCGTCCGGGCAGCTTTGCGCGTGCTGCTCTCTGGCCAGGGCCAGAAGCGCGGGGTCCGCTGCCGCGCGCGCGCCCGCCAGCGCCATGGCTGCCGCCGCCGCCAGCATGCCCTTGAAGCCCAGCGGGCTGCAGCTCTGCGCGGCCATCTGCCAGGTGTGGCCGCCCGTGCCCAGCGCCCCGGCGGCGTAGTAGCACTGAGCCGTGGGCGCGCAGTAGCTCACGTCGCCCACGTCGGTGCTGCCGGGCTCGGCGGTTTTGGGGTCGTAAAAGAACGGCGCGATGCCGTCGTCCAGGTCCTTGCCCGCATAATGGGACAGCGGCAGGTCCGTGGCCGAGAGCGTGGAGGCCAGGTTGTCCGCGCGCTCCCCGGCGGAGAGCGTGGCGGCGAACTGTGCGGCCAGCGCCCGGTCGGCTTCGTCCCAGGCGGGCGCGCCCACCTCCCGCATGCATTGCCACAGCAGCTCGGACAGCGCCCTGTTGGGCACATAGTCGGAGAAGCCGTCCACCTCGCGGATGGTGAGCGCCGTGCCCGTCATCAGCGCGGCCCCCCGGGCCACATCGTCCACACGCCGCTTGATGTCCAGCATCTGGGCCACACGGGGCGCGCGGATGTAGTAATGCACGCAGGCGCTCTCCTGCACCACGTTGGGGGCGGTGCCGCCCACGTCGCGGTAAGCGTAATGCAGCCGCGCCTCGGGGATGATGTGTTCCCGCAGATAGTTGCAGCCCACGTTCATCAGCTCGGCCGCGTCCAGCGCGCTGCGCCCGGCGAAGGGCGCGCCCGCCGCGTGGGCCGTGCGTCCCTTAAAGCTGTACAGCACGCCCGTCACGGCAAGGCAGCCCTGCCCGCTGACGTAGTTCGCGGGGCCGGGATGCCAGGCGAACACCGCATCCACCTTGTCGAAATATCCGGCGCGGGCGAAAAACACCTTTCCGCCGCCGTCCTCCTCAGCCGGGCAGCCGAAGTATTTGACGGTGGCGCGCAGGCCGGTTTCGAGGCAGTAGTCCTTCAGCGCCACGGCTGCGGCAAAGCTGCCCGCGCCCAGCAGGTTGTGCCCGCAGCCATGGCCTGCCGCGCCCTCGCAAAGCGGCGCTTTTTCAGCGCGGCCCGCCTGCTGGGAAAGCGCGGGCAGCGCGTCGTATTCGCCCAAAAAGGCGATGACCGGCCCTTCGCCGCCCCATGTGGCGACGAAAGCCGTCTCCATGCCGCAGGGGCGGCGCTCCAGCGCAAAGCCCTCGGCCTCCAGCGCGGCGCTGATGGCGGCGGCGCTCTGCGTTTCGCGCCAGTTCGGCTCCGCAAAGCCCCAGACGGCCCTGGCCAGCGCAATGGCGCTTTCCTTTTTTTGTTCCACCCATTCGGTGATGCGTTGTGCTTCATTCATGTTTTTCACGTCCTCTGTTCCGGGCGGCGCGCTGTGCGCCGCGGTATGCCTTGTGCCTGCAAAAACAGCCAAAAGCTATTTCTTAGAATACCACATTTTGCCGCGGAGGGGAACAGCCGCGCAAAGCGGCCGCCCGCGGTGCGCCGGGAAGGCCGCGCGGCCGGGCGGAAAAATATCCCGCGCCGGGGCGCTGTTCAAAGTTTAGAGATAAATGCGTGGTAGAATAATAAAGGAAGGAAGCATCACACGGCAGGCACGCCCCGCTGCGCGGGGCGTTGGGAAAGGCGGCGGGCCATGAAGGAGCTGTATCTCGTAACAGGCGCGACGGGCCATCTGGGCAATACCGTTGCGCACAGGCTGGCGCGCGCGGGCAGGCAGGTGCGCGCGCTCGTTCTGCCGGGGGAGGAGCACGCGCCCCAGCTCCCCGGGGGCGTGGAGGCCGTGGCGGGCGACGTGCGCAGCCCGGCCTCGCTGGAGGCGCTGTTCGCGGGCGCGGAGGGGCGGGACGTGACGGTCATCCACTGCGCGGGCATCGTGAGCATCGCCTCCCGGTTCGACCAGAACGTTTATGACGTAAATGTGACGGGCACAAAAAACGTGGTGGACGCCTGCGTGCGCCGCGGCGTGAAAAAGCTGGTGCATGTAAGCTCGGTGCACGCGCTGCCGGAAAAGCCCGGCGGCGCGCTGGTGTCGGAGACGGACGTGTTCAGCCCCGGCGCGGTGGTTGGGCTGTACGCCAAAACAAAGGCCGCGGCCACGGCCTATGCGCTGGCGGCCCGCGCGCGGGGGCTGGACGTCCGCGTCGTGCATCCCTCGGGCATCTGCGGCCCGTATGACTACGGCCATGGACACCTGACGCAGCTGGTGCAGGATTTCTGCACGGGCCGTCTGGCCGCGGGCGTGGACGGCGGTTATGACTTTGTGGACGTGCGCGACGTGGCGGCGGGGATACTGGCCTGCTGCGAGCGGGGGCGGCCGGGGGAGTGCTATATCCTTTCCGGCCGGTACTGCACGGTGCGGGACGTGCTGGCCATGCTGCACCGCATCACGGGCCGCAGGCGGGTGCGGGTGATGCTGCCGCTGTGGCTGGCCAGGGCTGCGGCGCCTCTTTCCGAGCAGTATTACAGGCTGCTGCGCCAGCCGCCGCTGTACACGGCGTATTCGCTGTACACGCTTTCGTCGGGCGCGCGCTTTTCCCATGCGAAGGCCGCGCGGGAGCTGGGCTATACCACGCGCCCCTTCGGCACGACGCTGGCCGACACCGTGGCGTGGCTGCGGCGGCAGGGGCGCATTTGAGGGGCGCGGCTGTAAAGTTTTTTTCCTGCCGTGAAAAGCCGGAAAAAGGGCGGCGGGCCACGCCGCAGGGGGGATAAGCGGAGCAGGAGCGCCGTTTATCCCCCCTTGATTTATTTTTAAGAATTTCTTAAAATTGTGTAGTTGATTTGGTGTGTCAAATCGTCTTATAGATAGAGATGAAAGCCCTGCGGAAGAGCGGGCGCTCAATGGGGAGTTGTGCGGCATGCGTGTTTGTATCGTGATTCCGGCGTACGAGCCGGGCGGGGAGTTCGTTCCCTATGCGCAGGAGGTGCTGGCGGCGGGCCTTGGCCCGGTGCTTGTAGTGGACGACGGCAGCGGGCCGGCGTATGCGCCGGTATTCGCGGCGCTGGCGGAGATGGGCTGCACGGTGCTGACGCACGAACAGAACCGGGGGAAGGGCGCGGCCCTGAAAACGGCTCTGCGCTGGTACGGCGCGCATGAGGACGGCTGCGCGGGCATCGTGACGGCGGACTGTGACGGCCAGCATACGGTAAAGGATGTGCGCCGCGTGTGCGAGGCCATGGAGGCCTGCCCGGGCACGCTGGTGCTGGGCTGCCGTGATTTCGGCCCCGGCACGCCCGCGCGCAGCGCAACAGGCAACCGCGTTACCTCGGCGGCCATGCGCGTGCTGTACAACATTGATTTGAAAGATACGCAGACGGGCCTGCGCGGCATTCCGAACGGGATGCACAGGGACCTGCTGGAGGTGCGCGGCGAACGCTACGAATACGAGCTGAACATGCTCATCTACGCAAAGCAGCGCAGCATCCCGTATACCATCGTGCCCATCGAGACGGTGTATTTCAACAACAACGAGGGCAGCCATTACCGCACCGTGGCGGATTCCGCGCGCATCATCCACCAGCTGGGCAGCGGGCTGGTGCAGTACGCCATGTCCGCCGGGCTGAGTGTGGTGGTGGACGTGTTTGTATACTGCGTGCTGGTGAAATGGCTGCTGCTGGGCCTTCCGCTGGCGCCGCGCCTGTTTTTTGCGGCGGTCATCGCGCGCACGCTCTCCAGCGTGGTGAACTATACCTGCAACCGCCGTCTGCCCTATGTGCAGAACAAGAAGATCGGCCCGACGGTGGCAAAATACTACTGTCTGTGGCTGGCGCAGCTGATGCTGTCCTTTGTGGGCGTGTGGGCGGCGTGCACCGGGCTGCACATGGACGACATGCTGGCCAAGCTGCTGGTGGACGCGCTTCTGGCCGTGGCCAGCTACCAGGTGCAGCTTCGCTGGGTGTTCAGTGAAAAGACGCCGCGGCCGGTGCTTTACGGAAGCGGCGAAGCCATGGCCGCGAAGCGGACAACCGCACAGGGTGGTTTCGCGCAGCGAAATGCCGCGCCTGATTTTGCGCGGCAAACCCAAAAGGTGGGGCCGGTAACCGGCCAGCGCGGTTTCGCCGCAGGCGAAATGGAGGCGGAAGCCGACAAGTGCCCGCAGCACGCGGCGGGCCGGGAGGACGGCGGCAGGGGGGCGGCGCTGTGAATAAAAAGAAGATATACGGGCCGCTGGCGCGCTTTTTACGCGCCGGCGTCCGCCCGTTTTTGCACAGATGGGATACCTCCGGCGCGCAGAAAGCGCAGCCGCCCGCCGTGTATGTGGTGCATCACCGCAATATGTCCGGCCCGGTGCATACGCTGGCCCTGCTGCCGGACGAGCCGCGCCCCTGGGTGCTGCATGTTTTTCTGGACAGGCACGAATGCTTTGCCCAGTATTACGGCTACACGTTCCGCAAACGGTTCGGCTGGCCCGCTCCGGCGGCCTGGGCGGCGGCGGGGGTGCTTTCGCTGGCCGTGCCCGCGGTGGTGCGCTCTTTCGGAGCCATCCCGGTCTACCGCAGCCTGAAGGAAACGCGGGACATGATGGAGCAAAGCGCGCAGGCGCTGCTGCGCGGTGAGAGCATCATGCTGTGCCCCGACGTTGCCTACGACAGCGCCGCGCCGGCCACGGGCGAGATCTACAAGGGCTTTTTGCAGCTGGAAAAGCTGTACCATGCCGGGACGGGGGCGCATCTGCGCTTTGTTCCGGTGTACTGCGGGAAAACAAAGCGCATCGTCACGGGCGAACCGGTCTGCTTTTCAGACGGCGCGCCGTTCCGCACCCAGAGGGAGGAAGTGGCCGGACGCATTGTGGACGGCCTGAACGCGCTGGCCGCCGCCTGCGGCGAGCTGGAGCGGGAGGCAGCGGAAAAGAGCTAGGGCAACACCGCACAATTCACGGCTGATGCCTTAAGCGCCGCCTCGCTTGCAGATTTTCCGGCAACTGTCACAAAAATGCTGGTGAATACACAAAGTATTCGCTGCGCTTTTTGTTTAACCTGCAAAAAAATCTGCCGGCGCGATTCGACACCTGGAATTGTGCGGTATTGCTCTGGAAGAAAAAGGCGCGTTGCCGTAAGAAAACATGGTTTCCTGCGTCAATGCGCCGAAAGGGGGGGGAAGGGCTTTTTTCGGCGTCGATGGTTTTTAAACAGGGAGAGTCACCGGCCTGCCGAAAAAGCCTGAAAACCCGTTTCTCCGCCCGGACCCGCGCCGGACGGGCAAACACCTCTTACAGAAAAAAGGAAAATTTCGCGCCGCCGTTCTTCGGAACGGCGGCGCCTTTGCGTTTTCCGGAAAAACGGACGCGGAAAGGTTTATGCTGGAAAGCGGAAGGGGCAAACCTCTTTCAAAACAAAATAAAAGCAGGAGGCGTCCGGCATGAAAAAGGCAGACGGATGGAGCATGGGCCAGGAGGAACAGAAGAAAAAGGCATTGGAGGAAAAGCTGCGGAGGCGGGCTTACACGGCGGCGTTTGAGGCGGCGCAGCAGCGAAAGGAAAAGCCGTGGCAAAGCTGGGACGAGGCGTTCAGCGAACGGCTGGCCAAGCAGCCGTTCATTACGGAGGAGGAGCGGAAGCCGTTCGCGCCGTCCGGCGCGGGAGCGCAAAATGCCTTTTACACAGGGGAAAAGCAGCCGTGGCCGGGCTTGGGGGAAGCGTGGCCGGGGCAGGCGCGCCGGGCAGAGAGAACCCCTTGGGCGGCGCTGTCGGAGAACCCGCCGTCCGGCGCGGGGACCATGCTTTTGGCGGGGCAGCGCCGGAGCATGGCGCAGGCCACGCCGGGCGGGGAGCCGCCTGCCGGGCCGGAGCAGGGCGCGCCCGGCTTTGCGCTTGAGGGCGTGGACCCGGCGTACCGCGACGCGGTGTATGCGGGGCAGGCGCTGGCGGAGCTGCTGCGGCCCGAGCGGCGGAAGGCGGGCACGGAGACCGGCAAAGCATTGCAGCCCGGCGGGGGATATGGTACACTGAGAGCGGAAGAGAACGGCGCGGGGCTGGCAGCTATTGGTCAAAACGGTGTTTCCGACCTTACGCAGGCGGCTGACGGTGGGGAAAAGCAGCAAAGCGGCGGAACAGAGAAAAACGGTACGCCGCCACCCGAAGCGTGGATCGATAAGCCGCCGCAGCCCGACGGCTGGATAGAGGATACGCAGCACACAGACGGGCAGAGGGGGAAAATACAGTATTACGGGCAGGAATACCAGGGTACCTGGAAAAACGGAGAGCTCTATTTGGACGAAACAAGCCAATATCTGTTTTTGGTGCAAACCGGTGTAGTGGGTTCTATCCCGTCCTATTTGCTGTATGACAAATACAAGGGCTTGAGCGTTTCGCAGATCGTCAACGAGGCCCGCTTGCCGCTGGACCCGTCGAAGCCGCTTCCAAAGGCTTCGTCGGATGTGCAGGAAGCAATTGATTGTGTGGAGCTGCCGCCGGAGGTTACAGAGCACGCGAAATACCTGTATCAGACGCTGCCGGGCGGCACGCAAGAAAATACGACCCACCGTTTTGTGGATAAGGCCAATACCGCCGGCCCGGTTACGGTAACGGATGTTACCGTTGTTGAAGCTCCCCCGGAGAAAATCACAAATTCAACGCGGTCTCTGGCCGATTACATCGCGCAGGCAACGCAGCAGGTTTCTCTTTTTGGCCCGGGCGACAGCGTGGGTGCGGGATACATGAACGGAAAGCCCATCGATGGGGATCTGGTGATGGGGATACTTGGGCTGCTGAACACGGCTGCGTCTTTGGTTCCGAACAGGACCTATGAGCATGCGCAGCAGGTGAAGGAGGCGGCGCCCCGCGTAATTTTGGAGGAGAAGGATGACGAAAACGCAGAAGAAAGAATCCGCGTCGCATACGAAGTAGTCGTACGCACAGGGTATTACGATGCGGCCGGGCGGCTTGTGCTGGACGGCAGCGTTTTGGGGGAGCGGTACATCATGGGGGTGAAGCAGTAAATGAACAGGGCCTGGCGTTCCAGAGCGATTCGGCAAATCGGCTTTTTTGCGATTCTGGCGGTGCTTGGGCTGATGGTTGTGCGCTGGTACTTTTTTATGCGGGCGCAGGCCATGCCCACCACGCTGGATATGACTTACAGCAACCAGCAGAATAACAAACGCGCGGGGTATACGTTCACCATTGGAGACGCCGTTTATTATCCGAGCCGGAACGGAATGGGCTACATGGTGCAGGGAAGAGAGGGCAAGGTTTCGTTTTCGCAGTGCCCGGCGCAGGAGAGCGAGACGTATGTCGTATATACGAAAGACGATAGCGATCCGTACAAGCTTTATGTGTACAGCAAGGCGGAGGAGGCTGTTGTTTTAAAAATAAAGGACGTCGAGCGTTGGCGGCTTGCGGGAAATACGCTGTTTTATTCCAGGGCGTGCACCGACCATCTGATTGTGGGTTATTACCCGGAGGACGTCTACGCCGTTTCGCTGGACACACGGCAGGAGAAGCTGCTTGCGGAGAATGTTATGAATTATCTTGTTTTGCGGGAAGACAAGCTGATTTACGCGCTGTACCGCGATGTGGAGTATGAGAAGGACGGGAAGCTCCCCGTTTACCAGGAGGAACCGGCGCTGGTTCCGTATTACGAGATGGCGCTGCCGGAGGGCGGCGTGCGCAGGCTGGGGCTGTTCGAGTATACGGGTCGCTATGATTCCCGCCTGTATGCTTCATTTGTTGAGGGAGATTGCTTTTATTACACAGACAGGGTCGACGGACGCCGCGTTGTGATGCGGTATGACGTTGCCGCCCGCAGAAGGGATATCGTATATGACGGGGATTTTACGGGCCTGAAAAATGTTTTTGAAAACGCCCTTTATCTTTCCCGCGACAAAACAGATGGAGACAAAATGGACAAGGAATTTTTCTGGTTCAATATGGAGACGCGGCAGGAGAAGCTGTTTTTTACCATCACCGATGCCGATGAGGTGAGCAGTTCGTCGGTTGCGGTGCTTCGGGAGGGCGAGTATGTGATCACCTTTGACACTTGGAACACTGGGGATATTTCGATTTTGTACAAGGAAAAGGAGAGTAAATCGCATTTGCTGTACAATTAGAAAAGGATATTGCCGCGCCGCCGTTCTTCGGAACGGCGGCGTTTTTGTGTTTTCCGGAAAAACGGACGCGGAAAGGTTTATGCTGGAAAGCGGAAGGGGCAAACCTCTTTCAAAACAAAATAAAAGCAGGAGGCGTCCGGCATGAAAAAGGCAGACGGATGGAGCATGGGCCAGGAGGAACAGAAGAAAAAGGCATTGGAGGAAAAGCTGCGGAGGCGGGCTTACACGGCGGCGTTTGAGGCGGCGCAGCAGCGAAAGGAAAAGCCGTGGCAAAGCTGGGACGAGGCGTTCAGCGAACGGCTGGCCAAGCAGCCGTTCATTACGGAGGAGGAGCGGAAGCCGTTCGCGCCGTCCGGCGCGGGAGCGCAAAATGCCTTTTACACAGGGGAAAAGCAGCCGTGGCCGGGCTTGGGGGAAGCGTGGCCGGGGCAGGCGCGCCGGGCAGAGAGAACCCCTTGGGCGGCGCTGTCGGAGAACCCGCCGTCCGGCGCGGGGACCATGCTTTTGGCGGGGCAGCGCCGGAGCATGGCGCAGGCCACGCCGGGCGGGGAGCCGCCTGCCGGGCCGGAGCAGGGCGCGCCCGGCTTTGCGCTTGAGGGCGTGGACCCGGCGTACCGCGACGCGGTGTATGCGGGGCAGGCGCTGGCGGAGCTGCTGCGGCCCGAGCGGCGGAAGGCGGGCACGGAGACCGGCAAAGCATTGCAGCCCGGCGGGGGATATGGTACACTGAAAAAAAGGCAGGATACGGAAAGCTGGCGGGATGCCTTTTTGGAGCAGCAGGCGGCGCTGCAGGCGCAGACGCTGGCGCAGGAGCGCGCACAGGCCGAAGGTGTTGGCGCGGCGTACACAAAATATGTCCGGCCCTTGCTGGAGCGGGCGGCTCTGGGCCTGAGCACGGCTTTGTCCCCCATTCCCAGCGTTCCCGGCAGCGAGCCGGGAACAGGGCTTGCGCAGGCGATTGAAACAAGCAATGCAAACTATGAAAGAAACAAAACGCACGATATCTCCGGGCGGCCCGTCCACGGGCAGGGCGTTGACGCGGCGGGAGAATTCGCCTACGGCAATTCCCAGATGAAGGACAGCGGGTGCGGCGTGATCGGGACCTATAACGCGCTGTATCTGCTGGGGAAGGACCCCAGCCTGGCCGAGGTGGGCCGGCGCTATGAGATAAGCGGCGCGATGGCGGGCGGCGGAGCATGGGGGACGAACCCCTACGGCGCGCCGCAGGTGCTGAAGCAATACGGCGTGCAGTACGAGGAATACACCGACCCGGACGCCCTGGAGCGCGAGGCGGGCGAAGGCGATGTGATGATCGTTTCGATCTGGAACCGAAAGGGTACGATTTTTGAGGGGTATCATACATTCGCGGTGCAGAAGGTGAACGGAGAATTGATGGTTTACAATCGATTTAATAATTCGGCGGAGTCAACGGAAAAAAAGACAATGGGGGAAGTTATTGAAAATGGACAATTTATTGTCGGGTACAGAGTGCAGAACGCGAAATAGGGCTTTGGGGCATGCCGTCCGGTGCGCGGCGATTATGCTACTGTGCGTGCTTTCGCTGTGCGCGTGCGACCCATATAGTGGCTGCCGCCCTTACGACTATGGAGATGCTAAATGGGTATGCGAGGAATACGGCGCATGGTTTACCGTAAAAGAGGAAGAAAATTATCAATGCTACGGCGAAGTAGTGGTGGATGGCAAAGTGCAGAAAATAGCTATTCTTTTTGCACCAGGTTCCTTTGTGGTGATTTTGCCCAGGGACGCAGTTGAAAATATGTCACCCATTGAGACAGATAATGAGCTGTGGAACGGCGAAGCAAAATACAGCCCCACTGAGTTTATACTGCACAGCCCCACGGTGAATTGCCTGTTCGACGAGGACGACGAGGAGGTCGTGTTCGTGCGGCAGGAACTGGACGAGGAACCCGCCGCCTGAAGGCGGCGGGCGGATGTCCGGCGGCGGGAGGTAATTGCAAATGGACAGTTTATTGTCGGGTACAGGGTGCAGAACGCGAAATAGGGCTTTGGGGCGTGCTGCCCAGTGCATCGCGGCAGCGCTGCTGTGCGTGCTTTTGCTTTGCGCGTGTGACCCGTATGATGGTTACCGTCCCTATGATTACGGAGAAGCCAAATGGGTGTGCGAGGAATACGATGCATGGTTTCTTATTGATGAGAATTTAAAAATGAAGTTTTGCGGCGAAATCATAGTCGGTGGAGAGAAAAAGAATATAGCGGTACGCTTTTTAAAAGCAGACTTTGTCGCTATTGTTCCCTATGAAATGGTAGATGGAGAAGTGAAGCTCGCATATGAGGATTATTTATGGCATGGAGACGCGAAATTCAGCCCCACCGAGCTTGTATTGCACAGCCCCACGGTAAATTACCTGTTCGACGAGGACGACGAGGAGGTCGTGTTCGTGCGGCAGGAGCTGGACGAGGAACCCGCCGCCTGAAGGCGGCGGGGCGCGCGGGCCGTTTTTTGAAGAACGGCGCATCTTGACAAACGGTGCACGTAAGGTTTATAATCTGCACGCGGCGGGTTTCCCGTGCTTTGGCACAGGCCCGGTGGGAGGCAACGCCGGAAAGCCTGTATGGAAAGGGAGCGGTCATCTATGAAAAAATTTTCTGCGATAGGCGCGGCTCCCGGCGTGTCCTTTGTGTAAATTCGTTTTGTGATTGCCCGGGAGAAATCACTCTCCCGGGCATTTTTATGCCCTTAAATCCAAAAAAGGAGCATAAACACATGAACGAAGATGTTTTATTGGAAGAAGTATTGGCGTTGGCGGAGCAGGACGGTTATGAACCGGCCTATGATTTCCTGCTCGCGCAGCGCGGGGCATGGAAGGACGGCGAGCATCCGCAGATTTATTATTTTCTCGCATGCCTTGCCGCCGGGGCGGGCCGCGCGCCTGCGGCGCTGGAGTGGCTGGCCGAGGCGGTGGAGCAAAAGGAGTATTGGTACCGTCCCGAGATGCTGGACGACGGGGACTTAAAGCCGCTGTTCGGGGACGCGCGGTTTGAGACGCTGCGCAAAATTTCCGAGGGACGTTACGAGGAGGCCCGGCGTGCGGGCAGGATGCAGTTTTCGTGGCGCGGGCGCGCTGCCGGAACGTTGGTGATGGCGGTGCACGGCAACGGACAAAACGCCGGGATTGCGCGCCGGGATTGGGCGCCGCTGGAGCGTGCGGGTGCGCAGGTGGAAACAGTGCAGTCCTCGGTGGTGGATTGTACGGGGCGGTTTCGCTGGGAATACGACGGCGAAAATTACAGGCAGACAGCGGACGCGGCGCGTATTGTGCAGGACGCGGGCTATGAGCGGCAGGTTTGGGCGGGCTTTTCCGCCGGCTGTGATATGCTGCTGCGCACGCTGCTGTATACCGGGCTTTCCTGCGACACGCTGGCGCTGCAATCCCCGTGGACACCGCTGCTTGAGAAGGAATGCGCAGCGGTTTGCCGTGCGCTGGCGAAAAAAAACGTAGAGGTGCATCTTTTTTGCGGTACGCAGGACAGCGACTGCATCGAAATGGCGCAGATGCTGTACGGTGCGCTGCACAGCGCGGGCGGGCGCGTGCACCTGACGCTGCAGACGGGCCTGCGCCACCGGTTCCCGCCGCAGATGGGGCGGGAATATCTGCGGCTGGTAACGCGCCCATAGGGCGGCGCCGCACAAGTTACGGCTGACGCCGTAACGTGGGGGCCGCCGCAGGAAAAAGTTGAAAACCCGTTTGCCCGCCCGGACATGCGCCGGGCGGGCAAGCAGTTTTTTTTAGGGCAATACCGCACAATTCTAAGAGCCGAATCGCGCCGGCCGGTTTTTTGGCAGGTTAAACAAAAAGCGCAGCGAATACTT
>ERZ827458.1194-NODE-1194-length-21365-cov-3.710089_pt1 | contig 21365 bp, 16 predicted proteins | sample MGYA00519706_ERZ827458 | MGnify/ENA primary metagenome ERZ827458 (study PRJEB31778, sample SAMEA3449309) | human gut metagenome | biome: human gut; feature: human-associated habitat; material: faeces | place: United Kingdom | collected 2010/2012 ...
GACCAAGACGCTGCTGGAGATGAGCAATTTGCAGCAGGTGGCGCGGAACGAGCAGATCCAGCTCGCGCCGATGATCGAGGAGATCTTCACGGATCTCGCGCCGCTGGCGGAGAAGAACGGCATCGCGCTCGAACGGGAGGGTGACGGCGTTATGATTGGGAGCGACGCGCTGATCTACCGAATGCTTTTCAATCTGGCGGAAAACGCCGTCAAGTACAACCGCCCCGATGGGTCGGTGCGCATTTCCGTGGCACAGGAGGACAAAATGCTGCACATCCGCGTGGCGGATACCGGCAGCGGCATCCCGGAGGAATTCCGGCGGAGCATCTTCCAGCCCTTCTTCCGCGTGGACAAATCCCGCAGCCGTGAATACGGCGGCGTGGGTCTCGGGCTTTCGCTGGTGTGGGAAATTGCCGGTCTGCACGGCGGCTCCGTTCGGGTGGAGGAAAGCTCGGAGCGCGGCACCGTCTTTGCCGTGGAGCTTCCGGCACAATAAAAAAAACGCAAACCGGCGGCGAGGAGAGTTCGTTCTCCCGCCGCCGGTTTTCTTTTTTGCCGCGGTTTACGGCGTTTTTGTCTTTTCTTCGGTCTTTTTTCTGTTTATGAGTCTGTCGCAGCAAACCGTCATGCCGGGAAGAACCAGAAGGATCAGCAGCATGGCGACAAGCGCGCCAATGGACAGTGTGGTGCTCACATCGGAGATCATCGGCGAGGATACAAGGATCCCGAGCGCGGCAAGCACCAGCACAAGGATGGAGCCGGAGGTCATGATGGTGTGGATGGAGCCTTCGTACGCCGCGCGCAGCGCGTCGGTCACGTCCATGGTTTTTCGACTGTCCATATAGAAATTACAGAACACAATGCCGTAGTCGATCGTTGCGCCCATGAGAATACTCTGTACGATCAGCAGCGCAAGATAATAGATCGAGCCGCTGTAGGCTCCGATGACCGTAACGGTGATAAATACGCCGCACTGCACGAGAAGCGTGAGGATCAGCGGAAGAATCGGATGGCGGAACGCGATGAGCACAACAAGAAATACGGAGATCGCGGTGATCAGGGAGATCATCCGGTATTCGCTGTCAAAGGCGCGGTCCATCTCACTGACCATAACGGAGTTGCCCACCAGATAGTATTCACTGAGATTTTCCCGGCAGAGCGTATCGATACGGGTTACATAGTCCGACGTTTCCGGAGACTCGTCCGGGTAATCGGAGGTGACGACCATTCTTGCGTAGGCTTTGCCCCTCATCTGCGCGACGGCGTCCTCCAGCTCCGCCTTGCTGTCGAGGATCTCCTTTTTTGTTTCTCCGTCGAAATACTCCGCAAAGCGCCCGTCGTTCATCATTTTGTCGCAGAGCAGATCAAAGAGCTCCACAATCGTCATTTTTTCCGTGGGATCGGCGTCATTCACACCTCCGTAAAGGAGATAAAGGATCTCCGTCTCGTTTTCGGTCACCTCGTCCGTCAGAGAGGAAAGGAGCGCGGTCATTTCGCTGGCGGTGTAAGCTTTTTCCGAAACGACGGCCTCAATCAGCGTATGACCCTGCCGAAGCTCCTCCGCGGTTTTTTCATCGATCTGCTTTGCAAGCTCTGCGTCGCCGAGCACGTCCGTCGCGGCAAAGGCTACAAACGAGCGCGGAGAGATCGTCCAGGAGTCCGTACCGCCGTTTTCCCCCATACGGAGGATATACAGCTGTTCCGTCTGCGCCGGATCCATGCCCAGGAATGAGGCAAGTCTTGCGGAGGTGAACGCCGTTCCGTTTATCGAGGCGTTCAGAATCGCCTGCAAAAACTGAATGCGGCCGAGCGTGGAGGCGTCCATCATTCCGCTCACAAGAGAATCGGACAGAGCAAAGTCGGTAAACGCCTTCAACGACATTGTTTTTTGGCTGATATCCCTGCCGAAGTACAGGCGGAATGCCATCGTGATCGTATCCGTGTCCGTGTCGAACAGCTGTGCCAGCGTCCCGGCGTCAAGCGGTGTGCCGGAAACCGCGAGCTGCGCGATGGAATCCAGCCGGCGAAGCTGCGCCGCCTGCTCCTCGGAAAAAGCCCCGGCGTAGGCCGTGTCCGTCAGCACGGAGTTGACGAGAAAAGCGGAGAAATCGGCAAGAGCCACCGTTTTCTGCCCTGCCAGCACAAGAGCGAATATCTGGCAGACCTGCGCGGTATCCATCCCGAACACGGAGGCAAGGGAAGAAGCATCCAGCGCCTGCCCGGAAACAGCGAGCTGTACGAGCTGGTTCATCTGCTGCAAGCCGGCGTTGTCGGGCGCCTGTGTCAGCGCGGCGGAAAGAAAGTCCGGAAGCGTCATTGCCTCCGTGCCGCTCATCAGATAAAGCCCCGCGACATTCTCCGTGGTCATCCCCGTCACGCCCGCCATGGTTTCCGCGTCCAACGCCTGCCCGGAAACGGCAAGATTTACAAGCTGCTCCGTTTGGGCGAGCTGCGCCTGCTGCTCGGCGGGGGCGTTGGCCTTCAGCAGTGGGAGAAAGTCGGTAAGCGTCATCGTCATGGCGGCCGCCTCCTTCTGGAACGCGGGATCGGCGGAAAAGTAGAGGCTGTACAGCTTGGAAACGCTTTCCGCGTCCATCCCCAGCGTCTGCGCCATCTGGTCGGGGGTCAGCCCCTGCCCGGACACGGCAAGCTGCACCAGTGCGTCCATCGTCTGCGCCTGTGCCTTGGCGGCATCGTCAAAATATGTGCTGAACAGCGCATCCTGCAGCAGGCTGCCGCACAAAAACGAACTGAATTCGGGCAGACTCATAGTTTGCGCGCTGACGTCGCCCGCGTTATCGAGAATAAACACGGTATTCACCGTGCTCTCGTCCGCCCCGATCAGCGCGGCCAGATCGGCCGCGCTGCGCGCCGCCAGAACGGTATTGGTATTCGTATAGGTTTGCAGCTGCCGGAGGGAAGCAATTGCCGAGGCGCTCACCATCGAGCCGTAGGTTTCGTTTGCCGCCACGGAATTGAGCACATAATCCACAAAGACCGGCAGCGTCATTGTACCGCTGTCCGCAACGCCGTTTTGGATCGTATAGTAGAGATAGAGCTTCTCGACACGCTCCCGGTCTATGCCGAAGAGTTCCGCCATTTCGTCAACGGAAATCGCGGTGGTCAGGCGCGTGCGGTCGGCAAGCGTTCGGAACTGCTCCGCGTTGTCCCGCAGCGCGGCGTCAAGGTGCTTGCCGATGGTTTTGTCCGGAAGAACGGTGTCAGTTATAAAATTAATAAAGTCAGACGCCGTTATCACGGGCATTTTCCCGTCCTCCGCGATGAAATAGAGCATACGGAGGAGGTTATCGCCGATGGGCTCCGCACTGTCGCTCAATTCGGCGACGGCCTTGCCCATGTCCCCGGCGGTCATCTCCTTGCCGAGCGTGTTGGCATAGCCGAGAATATCGGAAACCCGCTCGTCCTTTTCCAGTTCGGAGATGACGCTGTCGATTTTCGCTTCGTCCTCGTTGCGGTAAACCACCGCAACGGTGTTCTTCTTCGGGAACACATTCGCCAGCGGGTCGTCGTTTTCCTCCGTGAAGACGATCTGCGTATAGCCCTGCAATATAAAGGAAGCGATAAAAAGCGCGGCAAAAACGGCGGGCATGGCGTATCTCGTCTTATAGCTGAGCCTTGAGAAGCGCGCCATCGGAACATGCGGCGATTTTTTTCTCGTCTTTTCCAGCAGCGGGTCCATTGCAAGGATCATCGCGGGGAGGACGGTGAAGGCGCAGAGCATGCTGATGAATACGCCCTTGGCAAGCACGATGCCGAGCTCCGGCCCGAGCTTGAAGCTCAAAAACACGAGCGCCAGCAATCCCACGACCGTGGTAAGCGAGCTGGAGGCGATGGAGGAAACCGAACCGGCGAGCGCCGTTTTCATGGCAGAAACCTTGTCGCTGTGCGTGACCTTTTCCTGCCGGTAGCGATTCATCAAAATGATGGAATAGTCCATGGAGAGCACGAGCTGCAAAATGGGCCCGACCGTTGCGGTCATCTCATCGACGTACGGGAACAGGATGTTCGTTCCCATGTTGAGCACAACGGCGACGCCGATGGTGACGAGAAACAGCACGGGGTCCAGCCATGAATCGGACATGACCAGCAAAATGATAACGGCGAGCGTCAGCGCAAGAACGACGACCCAGAGCGGAAGCTCCGTTGCCGGGACATCGTTATTCTCATACGCCATCGTATAGCCGGGGAAGCCCTCTTCGATAGCGGCTTCGATCGCGTGCTCCTCGTCGGTGTCGTAATCGTACCGGCTGTTCACAACAAAGAGCGTGTGATTGTCCTTATTGTATTCCTCGCTGCCGGCTTCGTACGCGACGCCGCTTACGTTCGGTATAGCTTCCAGCTGCGCTTTGATTTCGGGTATCTGATCGGCGGTCAGATCATCGAACATCACGCGGATCGACGCCGTCTCGTCGGACTCGGGGAAGACGTCCTCCATAATGGAAAGCCCCTGCTTCATTTCGGAGCTGTCCGCAAGATATTTTGTCCGATCCCGGTTGATCGGAACGCGCAGCGCGAGAACGGCACAAACTGCCGTCAGCACAAGCATGACGGCAGTGAGAACGCGGCGGCGGTTTATAAGAAACTCTGCAAGCTTTTTCATGGCGCATTACCCTTCTTGACTTTTTCCGTTTGTTTCATTATGATGAACACATGTTGATTATTCAACCGACAGTTCTTTCGGTATGGAATAAAAATCAACACACCGTTGGGAAATGTTGAGGGTTCAAAAAAAATTCATTTTTAGGAGGCTGCCATGGAGAAAAAAGAGGATCGCCGCATTGCGATGACAAAGCGTCTGCTGAAGGCCGCGCTGATCGAGCTGCTGAAGGAACAGGACATATACCACATTTCCATTCGCGAGCTTTGTGAAAGAGCCGACGTGAACCGAACGACATTCTATAAGTATTACGGAAGTCAGTTCGATCTGCTGACCGATATGGAAAAGGATATGCTGGACTTTATCGCAAAAGCCATCGAGCGCCATGAAACCGAACCGGAGAAAATCATCACCGCCGCCTGCCGGTATCTGGAGGAGAATCTGGAATTTGCCCGCCTGATCATCAACAACAACGTTGACCCGGCATTCGCCCACAAGCTGTTTGCCATGGACAGCCTGAAGGAAAGCGCGCGCAAAATGCTCTCCGGCAGCAACAGTGAAGCGGAGCTTGCGTATGTCTATAACTTTCTGACCTTTGGCGCTTTCCGCATGGTGTGCGTCTGGCTGAACAAGGAGGAGCGGGAGCCGCCCGATCTTTTTGCCGCGTTTCTCTGCCGGGTGCTGTACAGCAGATTCTGATTCTTCCGCTTTTGAAAGCAGCCCGCTGTTCTGCCCGCACGGAGCGCGGAAGGCGCGGCGGGCTTTAATGTGCTTTGTCTGGGGCTGATGGCATCCCCAAGACCTGCGCCTATGTTTGGACGGTGCTGATCGGATATTCCGCCATGAAAAAAGAGTGCGGCTGACCGAGCCCGGATCTTCTGCCGGCGGGCGCGGGCTCTGCGAGGCTTTTTGAAAAAATGAGCCGCCGCGTCATGCTTTGTATGACGCGGCGGCTCGTTCCCCAACAATTTAACTATATAGTGCCCAGCGGCAACAGTCAAGAGGAATTGCGTGATCGCCGGCAATTTCATTGTGATGCACAACGTGGGTCCCGCTTTTTCTCTGATCCCGTCACTTGTTTCCATCGGCGGTCTCTGGTATCATAAAAGTACAAAAAGGAGGCTGAATGATGCCCCCCGGATCGCTGGAGTCTGGGGAAAATGACACCGAAAAACGCGTGAAAGGATCTCCGACAGCATCCGCCGTATGCGGAAAGCCCCCGGCGAAACGGGGCAGAAAAGCGAAGAAGGGAGAAGATTTGCACGGGGAAGCAGCGGTGTCATGAATTTGAAGAAAGGAGGTAACCAGGATGTTAGATATTAAGAGTGAAAGATAGCCCTTGACTGCGAATCTTCTGCAACGCAGTCAGGGGCTATCTTTTTTTTTGCGCTGAGCCGTGAGTCTGCGCCGATGCGGAAAAATCACGGGAAGACTGCCGATACCGGCCGCACGGTCTCTCACCGCGGAACGCGGGAATACACCAGCGCGCCGGTCACGTTAACGCTCTCGGCGCTTTCGTCTGCCGACAGGGCGTTGAATGTCTCGGGGTTTTTTACATACAAGCGATACGTTCCCGCCGGAATTTCCTCAATCAGCAGCAGGGATGAGCCCCCTTGCTTTTCCTGAAAAAACGCCGTGCCGTCCTCGGAACGGATACCGTATTCCAATGCCCGCCCGTTTCTCGCCCATGTGATGGAGAGCCATAAGGACGAGTCGTTTTCCTCCATAACGATCTCAAACGGGGATACGATCTCCCCGCCCGGGGCAAGATCGGAAAACGAAATGCCGTCCTGCCATTCCATATCATCCGGAGCGTTTTCCCGCTCTCTGACGTTTCCGCCGCTCTCATAGGCGCGGGGATCGTCCGGCTCTTGCGCAATACGGATGCGATAGACCGTATGTATCCGCCCCGGATCAGTTTCAAGGATCCTGCCGTCGTATGTGATCTCGATCACGTCTCCCACCTGCAGCGCGGGGGACGGCTCCATGTTCTCCATGGGGACCTCCAGCAGAGCCGCGCTGTTGATCGCCCAGCCGGCTTCCGGTTTTACAAGGAAATACCCGTCGCGGATCTCAAGGATCTCCGCTTCAAAGGTGATGCTGTCCGGGGAATTTTCGTCGGAACTACGGCCGCGAATCTCCGCATTTTCCACTGTCAAATATGCGGTAATGTCCTCGTCGGTCGTGTTCTGCGCTTTCATGCCCACTCTGAACCAGATTCTCTTATCCGCGTCAAATTCCGCGGGCATTCCTTGGGTGAGATAAGCCGCCGTATAGCCGGTCTCCATGGTTTCCTCCACAGGGGTTAAAAGGACTTCCGTGTCCTCCAGCCCGCCGTTGAGCCATATTCTGACCGTATATTTTGTCGCACGAAACTCTTCCTCGGAGTATACGAACCTCTCCTGGGTTCCCGCCGGAATAGTGATTCGGAACGTATATCGTTCCGGCTTCGGCCTTGTCAGGAGGCAGACCGCAGCAATTCCGCAGACGATGACGATCAACAGGATTCCCCGCAAAACGGGCTTTTTACCGCTTGTCATGGCTTTTACACACTCCTTTTTCTTTTTTGGGATAAACAAGCGTCGATTAACAAGGGCACGCACGTCGGACAGCCAGCCTTTTCGGTGCTTTTTGCCCTTTTCTCCTTGGCGGGCGACAGCCCGCCTGCGTCCAAAAGAACAAAAATCCCTCGAAAATCCAAGGCTGTCCGATGCGAAGCAGTTCTGCCGGAGCAGAAATGCTCGCAGACAAGGAAAAGACCGCAGAGAATACTTTGTGTATTCTCAAGGGCTTTGACGCAGTATGAGCGCATTTCCGCCCGGCAGAACCGCGTGTGCCCTTGTTAATCGACGCTACTATCCGGAAAAATCAAAGGACGATAGGAGACCAAACGTATGGATGAAAAGAAGGTAACGTCCGCCCCGGAGCAGTCCGGGGATCGGGACCAGGCGCTGTTCGCCTCGATCCAGCGCGAAAAGCAGCGCAAAAAGCGCCGCCGCATCATTGTGACGGTGTCGATCGTTGTGGTGCTCGCGCTCGCCATTTTCTTCGGCGTGCGCGCGGCAAAGAAAAAGGTCCGTGAGGCCGTCGGCAGCATGAAGGCCCCGACCGTGAGCGAAGCGATCGTCACGACCGGCAGCATCAGCACGACCGTTTCCGGCTCGGGCATGCTCACCGACGCGGACACGCAGCAGATCGTCCTGCCCAAGGGCGTGAAGCTCGAAAAGATCCTCGTCAAAGCGGGCGAGACCGTGAAGAAGGGCGACGCGCTCGCCACGGTGGAGCTCTCCTCCGTTATGGGCGCGATGAGCACTGTGCAGGCGGAGCTCAACAAGCTCGACGAGCAGCTGCGCGCCGCGACCGGCGAAACGGTGCAGCCGTACATAACGACCGGCGTGAACGGCCGCGTGAAGATCGTCTACGCGCAGAAGGATGACGACGTCTCTGCCTGCATGATGGAGCACGGCGCTCTCGCGGTGCTCTCGCTTGACGGGTACATGGCCGTGGATATCGACGCCGGCTCTCTCGCCGCGGGCGACAAGGTCAGCGTGACCGTGGACGAAAAGACGTACCCCGGCACGGTGGACAAGCTCCAGAGCGGCAAGGCGACCGTCCTCCTCACCGACAACGGCCCGGCGGTCGATGCCGCGGCCAGCGTGCAGGATGCGGACGGCAATACCGTCGGCAGCGGCACGCTCTATATCCACAACCCGCTGCGCATCACCGGCTACGCGGGCGTTGTCTCCGCGGTAAACACCGCCGAGAACCGGCAGGTGTACGCGGGCAATTCCCTCTTCACGCTGCACGACACGGCCTACAGCGCGGACTACGAATCCGTCCTCAAGAACCGCCGTGAGAAGGAAGAGGATCTCATGGCGCTGCTCGGCATGTACAGCGCCGGAGCGGTAACAGCGCCGTTTGACGGCTCCGTCTCCTCCATTGACTACAGCGACAAAACGACATCTTCCTCCGATAAAACGGACTCCCCCGCCGGCGGCGGAGGCATGGTGTATGGCGGCATGATGAATGCCTACACTTCCTACGGCTCAGACGGCTCGGATTCCTCCGGAGACGGCTCGTCCTCTTCCGGCAGCACGGCGACAAGCGGCGAAACGAAGCTCCTCACGCTCTCGTCGGATACGAGCATGAAGCTCACCGTGAGCGTGGACGAGACGGATATTCTCTCTGTGCAGAATGGGCAGAAGGCGCAGATCACCGTTAGCACGATCGGCGACGAGGTGTTCTCCGGCGTTGTAACGGCGGTGGAGCGCTCGGCAAAGAGCAGCTACGGCATCACAAGCTACAGCGTGGAGATCACGCTCGACAAAGACCCCCGCATGCTCCCCGGCATGACCGCCAAGGCGCTCATCCGCATTGAGGGCGTGGATAACGCTCTGCTCATCCCCGAAAAGGCGCTGCGCCAGACGCGCGACAGCTCGTTCGTCTATACGACGTATGACCCCGCCACTGGCACGCTCGGCGGTGAAACGGCGGTCATTCCCGGTCTTACCGGCGGCGGGATGGTGGAGATCACCGAGGGCCTCACCGAGGGACAGACCGTGTACTATCAGGAGGCCTACGACCCCTACGCCTATTATTACGGCACGGGCGGCGATGCGAGCGGCGGCGACGCGTGGATCGAGGACGCGAGCGGCGGCGACGCCGCTATCGCCGAGGACGACGGCGCCTACGCGGACAGCGAGCCGCTGGAAGGATAACGCTATGATCGATTTACATGACGTTTCCAAGGTCTACCAGATCGGCGAGGAGCGCGTCCACGCGCTCGACCATGTGACGCTGCACATTTTCCCGAAGGAGTTCGTGAGCGTCATCGGCCCCTCCGGCAGCGGCAAGTCCACGCTGATGAACATCATCGGCTGTCTGGACGTAGCGGACGCCGGGACCTACCGGCTCGACGGCATTCCCATCGAGGACTACAGCGAAAAGCAGCTCGCCCGCGTCCGCAATCAGAAGATCGGCTTCATTTTTCAGAACTTCAATCTGATCGCCAAGCTCTCCGCGGAGGAAAACGTGGAGCTTCCGCTCGTCTACCGCGGCGTAAGGCCGGCAGAACGCGCCAGGCGCGTCGCCGCGGCGCTTGAGCGCGTGGGTCTCTCCAACCGCGCCAAGCACCTGCCGACGGAGCTCTCCGGCGGCCAGCAGCAGCGCGTGGCCATCGCCCGCGCGCTTGTAACGGAGCCCTCGCTCCTGCTCGCAGACGAGCCGACCGGCAACCTTGACTCCAAAACCAGCCGCGAGATCATGGACATTCTCCATGAGCTGCACGAGCAGGGAAACACCGTTGTGCTCATCACGCACGACAACGACATTGCCCGTCAGGCCAAGCGCAGCATCCACATTCTCGACGGGCGCGTCACGGAGGTGCAGCTATGATATCATCCTTTAAAATGGCGCTGCGCAGCATCGGCTCAAATAAGATGCGCGCCGCGCTCACGATGCTCGGCATCATCATCGGCGTCATGGCGCTCGTCGTGCTCGTAAGTCTTGTTAACGGCGCCACGAACACCGTGACGGACGAGGTATCCAGCCTCGGCAGCAACTATGTGGACGCCTACGTCTGGCGGCAGGAGGTCGGAAGCTCGCTCACCATAAACGATCTCAGGAAATGGGCGCAGGAGAACGAGTATGTCGAGGCCGTCGCGCCGGTCAACACCGGCGACGCCAAGGGAAAGGCCGGCTCCTCAAGCAACAGCATCAGTCTTTACGGCACGATGCCGGCGTTTGCCGACATCAACGGTCTCACGATCGAATACGGCCGTTTCCTCAAGAATACGGACGTGGATAATTCGAGCCGCGTATGCGTCCTCTCGAAGCAGGCCGCCGAGCAGATCGTCGGCTATGCCGACTGTGTGGGCGAGGATTTCTCCATCGACGGCATGCGCTATACGATCGTCGGCGTGCTCGGCGAGCGCACCTCGCTCGTCTACGGCGGCAGCCGCGTTCCCAGAGTCTATATTCCCTTTACCTCCTTCACGCGGCAGTACCCCCAGAACGGCAGCGCGATTTCCGAATTTTACGTCACCGCGCCGGAGGGCACGAAAATGGCCGACGCCGAGGCAGCCGTCAAAGAGTTCCTCTATGACTTTTTCGGCAACGGCGACAGCTTCTACGTCTATTCCATGAGTGTCATGGAGGACACGATGGGGTCCGTGACGAACATTCTCAAGATCCTGCTCGGCGGCATCGCAAGCATATCGCTCATCGTCGGCGGCATCGGCATTATGAACATCATGCTCGTCACCGTCACGGAGCGCACGCGCGAGATCGGCATCCGCAAGGCCATCGGCGCGGACCGCGGCACCATTCTGCTGCAATTTCTGATGGAAGCGGTCGTTCTCTGCATGCTCGGGTGCGTCATCGGAATTTTTCTTTCGTGGTGCATCCTGCGGCTTGCCTCGACCATCGCGGCGGACGCCGGCATGCAGTTTGCGCTCAGCGGCAGCGTTGTTGCGCTCGCGGCGATCTTCTGCTTTGCCATCGGCATGATCTTCGGGCTGTATCCGGCAAACAAGGCCGCGAAGATGAAGCCCATCGACGCACTGCATTACGGAGGCTGACATGGAAGCAAAACGGAAAAGAACAAAAAATATCATCATCGCCGCGGTGCTCGTGGCCGTCGCCATTTTGATGGCGACGCTTCCGGCGATGCTTTCCTCCGGTCAGAAGGAGGAGAACACGGGCACGGCAAAATCCGTCGCCGTGCAGCGCGGCGACATTGACTCCACCGTTGCGGGCGCGGGCACGCTCTCCGGCGGGGACGGCGTGAAGATCACTGTGCCGCACGGCGTGGAGATCACGGAATATCTCGTGGCAAACGGCGATGTCGTCGCCGAAGGGCAGGCGCTCGCCGCCGTGGACAAGACCTCGGTCATGAACACGATCGCCACGGTGCAGAACAATCTCGAATACCTCGCCGGCCAGGTCCGCACCGCGGCCTCCGGCGCGACGAACGCCTATCTCGCCGCGCCCGCCGCGGGCCGCGTCAAGGCGATCTACGCCAATGCCGGCGACGACGTGCAGTCCGTCATCCGCGAGCACGGCGCTCTCATGGTCGTCTCGCTCGACGGGCGCATGGCCGTGGACGCGGAAACGGCGTCCGATGCCGCGACGCCCGGCAAAAGCGTCACCGTCCGCTGCGAGGACGGCACGGAATATGCGGGCCGCATCGAGATCCGCCGCGGCAATACCCTCACCGTAACGCTCACGGATAACGGCCCCGTGCTCGGCGCGAAGGCGGACATTCTGCTCGACGGTGAGACCGTCGGCACCGGCACGCTCTATGCGCACAGCGCCTGGAACGTGACCGCCGCCGCGGGCACGGTCGCGGGGGTCAACACCGCCGTGGAACGGCAAATCACGCAGGGCGCGACGGTGCTCACGCTGCGCGATGTGGACGCCGAGGGCGAATACCGCCGTCTCTCCCAGCTCCACCGCGACTATGAGGACACGATGCTCAAGCTCTTCCGGCTCTACCAGACCGGAACCGTCACGGCGTCCGCCGCCGGGCGCGTGTCTGATCTTGATACGGCGCATCTCGGCGTCATGCGGAATACCGGCTCCTATACGGCGGCCCTGCTCGCCAGCCCCTCCGAGGGCGTTCCGGAGGAATACACCGTCCGTCCGGCGCTTCTCTCCGAGGTCACGTTCGGCAGCATGACGTTCCTCGCCGCGCCCGCCGCGGCAGACGTCGATCTCACGGCGGAGCCCGTTGTGGATACGGAGAGTGCAGAGTCCATCCCCGTGACGAGCTTTGACGGCGTTTCCGTCTACGACTGGGACGCGGACGCCTCCGACTGGGCCGCATCGAATCCCAACCGGCTTGCCAAGGGCGATCTCGTCTATCTTGTGTATGACGAAAACGGTGTGCTGCTCTGGGTCGTGCGCCCGCAGAAGCCGGAGGAGCCGGAATTTCCGGACGACTCGATCATCTGGGGCGGCGGCGGAGGCGGCGGTGAAGCGCCCGCCTTTGAGATGTACGACCGCACCGAGACCGAGCTGATGCGTATCTCTCCCATGGACACGGTGAGCGTGCAGATGCTGGTGGACGAAATGGACATTCTCTCCGTCCACACCGGACAGGAGGCGGAGATCACCGTTGATGCGCTGCCGGGGCGCGCTTTCACCGGCACCGTGACCGCCATCGACCCGAACGGGAAAAATAACGGCGGCAACAGCAAATACACCGTCACCATCACCATGCAGCGCGCAGAGAACATGCTCGACGGCTTGAACGCCATGGCGGTGCTCACCGTCGGCACGACGGAAAACGTCCTCTGGCTCCCCGCCGAGGCGCTCGCGGAGCAGGGCTTTAAAACGGTCGTATACACCGGCTTCGACGCCAAGACCGGCGAGCTGACCGGCCCTGTGGAGGTCGTGACCGGCGTATCGGACGGCGACAAGGTCGAGATCGTCTCCGGTCTCGAGGAAGGCCAGACCGTCTGGTACATCGCCTATGAGAGCGCGGAAGCCGCGCTCTTCGCCAGCACCGCTGCGCCGGAGAATGCATAATTTCCCTTAGACCACCCTCGGGCGGAGCAAAGCTCCGCCCCCGCAAACCTTTTTGACTTATCCCCGTAGGGGAGGGGCTCTGCTCCTCCCCTTTAACATTCTATAAAGTCTTAACGATTTTCTCTCGTCTCTCCCTTGCAATCGTCCGTCTTCGCGGATACAATAGAAATACCCTCTCCGGAAAGGAATGACTTCATGCAGCCGAACGAACAAAGCAAACCGAAAAAAAATACCGCCCGTCCGCTGGGACGGCTGGGCGCGTTTCTCCTTGTTACGCTCGCGCTGCTGCTTATCACGCTTCTCGGCGTGATCTGGGTGCTGGAAAAGGGCCCCTCCCCGACCATAACGGAGAAATTCTGCCGCTCCATGCGCGAAACGAGCGCGATCCGGTGGATCCCGAACATCTTTCTCTCGCAGGAGGAGGTAGATGCCTTCAAGAGCGAGAGCACCGAAAACGACGAGACCGAAACGGTAAACACCTCTCTCATCCACATCGCCCCCGCCGCGGAGAGCGGGACGGAAACGGCGGACGACGGCGTGGAGCTCATCGCCATCACGCGCGGCACAGCCAAGGGCAAGCTGCTCATCGTGCGCGACCCTTCGCGCGTCATTCTCGGCGTTTCGAGTGAGGAATTCAATGCGAAGACCCCCGGCTTGCAGCTCACGGAGCTTGTGGCCAAGTATAGCGGCGTTGCCGGAACGAACGCGGGCGGCTTCAACGACGAAAACGGCCGCGGCAACGGCGGCGTGCCGCAGGGACTCGTGATCTCCGGCGGAGCGCTGCTCCACACCGCGCGCGAGGGCGAGCGGTACAACGTCGTCGGCTTTGACGCCGACCACATCCTCCACGTCGGCACCATGACGGCGGACGAGGCTCTCGCGCAGGGACTCACCGACGCGGTGAGCTTCCGCACGCACGACGGGCTCGCCTCCTCGCTCATCATCAACGGCGAGGTACAGTCCAAAAACCTCGGCGGCGGCGTCAACCCGCGCACCGCCATTGGCCAGTGCGCCGATGGGAGCGTTCTCCTGCTCGTGCTCGACGGCCGCTCGATCAACACCCTCGGCGCCACGATGCAGGACGTGGCGGACATCATGCTCGAATACGGCGCGGTGAATGCCGGCAATCTTGACGGCGGTTCCTCGAGCGTCATGGTGTACGACGGCGAGATCATCAACAACTGCGCCTCCGTCACGGGACCGCGCAATATTCCCACGGCGTTTATCGTCCTGCCGGAGGGGGATTGAATATGGAAGAAAAGAAAACGCAAGTCCCGTCCGGCACGCCGGAGAGCATCGCCGCGCCGGACGACGCGGTAAAGCGCTCCAGGCGGCGCTGGCGGCGGTTCCTTGTCCTGTATGCTGTGGTGTGGCTGCTGTTCGCCTCGCTCGGGTGCGCGGCGTTTTATAAATACCTGCGCGTGTACGAGCAGGCGCTGCCGGAGCATGTGATGGACTCTCTCATGGAGACCACCGCGCCGGAAACGTGGCTTGGCTATGTGAAAGCCTCGATCGAGAGCGAGTCCGGTGAATTTGACGACGCCGCGGCGCTCTATGAGGAGTACGAGAGCGTTCTGCTCGCCGGGAAGAGCTTTTCTTACCGCCGCGCGCCGGATAGCCGCGCGGATGCGCCCAAATTCATTGTCCGCTGCGGCGGTGTGGACGTGTGTACCGTGTCGCTCACCGAAAAGCCGGACAGCGATCTCGGCTTCGGCAGGCATCTCTGGCAGGTCGGCGATATCGCGCCGTGCGAAGCGCTCGGCAATCTCCGCAGCACCGCCGTAGAGATCACGGCGCTCGCGGGCGAGGCGGTATATATCAACGGCATCCCGCTCACGGACGCGCAGATCGCCGAGACGGGTCTTGCGCTCCCGGACATGCCGGAGATCGAGAGCCGCTTCACGGCCGCCCCCGCTCTCACGCGCTACCGCGTGGAAAAAATGTACGGTTCGATCACCGTCACGGACGCCTCCGGCGCGGAGATCGCGCCCGAAGCGGATGCGGGCGACGGCGTTACGCGCTACGCGCTTCCCCTGCCGCGCTACAGCGTTTCGATCACCGCCCCGTCGGACGTCACGGTGACGCTCTGCGGCGCGGTTCTCACGCTCGACGACGCCGAAAGCTCCGACCGCGGCATATTGCGCGGGCTCGAGAACTACACCGGCGATCAGGCGTTCGACACCGTACGCTGGTCGTTTGACGGTCTCTACTCTCTGCCGGACGTGCAGGCCACCGCCGCCGACGGCACGGCGCTCTCCCCGCTCGTCGGAAAAAACGGGCAGCTCATGTTCTTCCATCCGAATAACGCCACGCTGCAAAGCGCCGTGGAAAACCGTGTGCGGTACTTCTTCAACCGATACATCGATTACAGCTCACGGTCGTTCCAGGGCAATCTCGCCCTGACGCGCGAGGATGTGGAAAACGACGAGATCGAGATGAACCCCGCAACGCGCGCCTCCATGCGGCGCTACTACAACCTGCTCGACTGCATTATGTGGACGACTGACCTGTACCGCTACATTCAGGAATCGACCGACGCGATGATCTGGGCCTCCGCGACGAGCGTGAGCTATGACGAGCTCACCTTCACGGACTTCTCGTTCGTCGGCGCGAACTGCTTTGTCTGCACCGTGCGCTACAAGGCGGACTTCACCGCAAACTCGTGGCAGGAGCAGAAGAACTACAACATGCAGAACGCCTACGAGCTGGCGTTCGTCTGTCCGAACGGCGGCGCGTGGTACGCCGCGGCGATGGACGCCGTGACCGAATAAATTGTAAAACCGGAGCCGATGCGATATGCGCATCGGCTCCGGTTTTTCGTATCGTTTTTTCGGTTCATTCCGCCGGTTCAACGGCGACCTTGACAACGACCTTCCGCACCGGCCGGCACTCGCCCGCGGCGATGCACGGCGCGTGCGCGTCCTGCGGAAAGAGGATCGCAAACCGCCCGCCGCCGAGCGGCAGCTTTGCCGTTTCGCCCTCATAGAACCATATGTCGCGCTCCGGCGCAGCCTCGGCCACCCGCTCCATCGAGGCGAGCGGCGCAACGCCGATCAGCTCCTCGCCCTCGATGAGGTACTGGATGTCGATATACTTCCGGTGCGCCTCGGGCCGGTCGTTTTCCGGCTTTGTTTCATAGCTCTGGAAGAGCGCGAACACCCGCTCGCCGTCGATCTCCACACGTCCGGCCTCCACCGTTTCCAGCTCCGTGCCGGTGAGATAATCGAGCGCCTTTGCGAGATTTCCGCTCAATCCGCGGTACTGCCCCGCGTGCTCCAACGTATCGTATATCATGGAAACACCCCTTTCGTTTTCTGCATTATAGTTCATAAAAATATCCCGCGCAACCGCGCGCAGAAAGCACCGGCGGCGATCATTGCGCCATACAGAACAGGCTTGCGGATTTTTTGGATATTGTACACAGGAACGCGTATTTTCCCATGTTATTTTTGTAGAAAATCAACTTACTTATTGCATGTTTTTTCGCCTGACGCTATAATTGTATCGTAATCAGAAATCCTGTTCTCTATCAGAGAACAATACAAAATTCAACCGACAGAAGGAAAATCATGAGCGAACCGATCGTCAGTTCCCTTGCCAAAGCGCTCCGCGTTCTGGAATGCTTCACGGTCAGCGAGCCGGAGCTCGGCGTCACTGAGATCTCCAAAAAGCTCGGGATCGGCAAGTCCAACGCGCACAATATCATATCGACATACTGCCAGATGGGCTATCTGCAGCAGCTTCCCAACCGGAAATACACGCTCGGCTACAAGCTGCTCGAGCACGCGTTCATCATCAACCAGCATCTCGGCTACCCGCACGCGGTGTACGATCTCCTGCTTGAGGCCGCCGAGCGCACCGGGCAGGTCGTCTACTTCGGCATCCCGTACGAAACGGACGTTCTGTATCTGTATGTCGCCCATCCGATCGCGCGGATGAAGGAGCTGCCGTACCGCGAGATCTGCGGCGAGCACGCCCCGCTGTGTACCACGGGCATCGGCAAGGCGATCCTCGCCAATCTCCCTCCGGAGGAATGGCTCTCCCGTCTGCCCGAGATCATTCCCGCGCACACCCCGCAGACGATCACCGATAAGGACAAGATCCTGCAGGAGCTGCAGCGTACCCGCGAGCGCGGCTTCGCCATCGACAACAGCGAGCACGAGCTGAACGTCCGCTGCGTCGGCGTGCCGGTCTATAACGCGAGAGGCGCTCTTGTCGCCGGCATCAGCTCCTCCGGCGCGGTGCAGGTCATGACCGACCGGAAGGTCATGGAATGCGCCGACATCCTGATGGGAATCACGCAGCGCATCAAGGAAAGGCTGTACGCCTGACACCCCAACGGGCACATCTGCGGGCGGAAAACCCCGCAGCTGCCATACACAAACCGTCTGTACAAATCAAAAGGAGGAAAAGAAATGAAGAAACTCATCGCCATGCTCCTCGCACTCGTCATGCTGCTTGCGCTCTGCGCCTGCGGTCAGACCGCCGCTCCGGCCGAGCAGTCCACCGCCGCTCCCGCCGAGAACCCCACGGCCGAGCCCGTCGAAGAACCGACCGATGACGTCGGCGAGCCGGTCAACCTCATTTTCTCCATCGCTGCCGTCCCCACCGACGCCCACGGCGCTGCTCAGAAGGTCTTCAAGGAGACCCTCGAGTCCATCTCCGGCGGCAACATGACCGTTGAGTGCTACGATTCCGGCACGCTGTACGGTCAGGACACCGAGCACGACGCGCTCAAGAACGGCGACGTCGACATGATCTACTCCTCCGCTTCCTGGCTGACCGACGGCTCCCCCTGGATCTCCATGTTCACCGCCGGCTACGTTTTCCAGAGCTATGACCACATGACCAAGGTCCTCAACGGCGACATCGGCAAGGATATGTTCCAGAAGGTCGCCGAAGAGCAGGGCATCCTCCCGCTCGGCGCGTTCTATCTCGGCACCCGCCAGATCTCCCTCTCTCAGGACAAGCAGATCAAGACCCCCGAGGATCTCAAGGGCATCAACCTCCGCATGCCGAACTCCGACGCGTGGGTGTTCCTCGGCAAGGCCATGGGCGCGAACCCGACCGCCGTTGGCTTCAACGATTCCATCGTCAGCTTCTATGAGAAGTGCGGAGCGCTGCCTGCAATGATCTCCGGTTCTGAGGTGCTCAACGCGCTGCAGACCGGCACCGTTGACGGCCAGGACAATCCCCTGCCCACCGTCAAGTCTGCCAAGTTCTACGAAGTGCAGAAATCCATCTCCCTGACCAACCACCTCGTTGACTCCGTGTGGCCGACCATCAACCTCAACACCTGGAACAAGCTGACCGACACCCAGAAGGGCTGGGTCATGGAAGCCGTTGAGGCCGCCCGCGTCGCCTGCGACGAGCAGAATATCAAGACCGAGAGCGAAGTTCAGGACTTCCTGCGTGAGCAGGGTCTGACGATCTACGAGGCCGACGTCGCTGCGTTCGCCGACCACGTTCTCGAAACCTACCTCGCCGATCCCATCTCCGACACCTGGGATAAGGATCTCCTTGCGCAGATCCAGGCGATGGCGTAACCCCTTTGACCCCAACCGGGGAGCCGAGGCAACCCGACTCCCCGGGTTTTTTATTTCCGCACGCGAAAGGAGAGATCTGCATTGGCTGGTAAAAAAGCGTTCGGCTTTGTCCGCGACTGCGTGGAGAAGTACATCCCGTCCATTGCGCTCGCGGCGCTGTTCATCATTTTCTGCTATCAGGTCTTTATGCGCTATGTTCTCCGCCAGCCGCAGGCCTGGGCGGGCGAAGTGGAGCAGAGCTGCTTTTTGTGGCTCGTTCTGCTCGGCGCCTGCTATGCGCAGCGCATGAAGGCACACGTTACATTCACGCTTCTGTACGATAAGCTCAGCATCAAGGGCAAGGCCGTCGTTGCCATGCTTGGTGACATCATCATTGCGTTCACGGCATTCTGCAACATTCTTCCCTCACTCCATTACGTTCTGGGTCTGGCGGCGCGCCATCAGGTGACCACCATTCTCAAATGGCCCAAAACGATCGTGTATTTCCCGTACGTCGTCATGATCGCGATCCTCATGCTGTATGCGCTCGTGGAGATATACGAGTATATCATGGTACTTTGCGGCAATGCGTACTATATCGAAAAAATGAAAAACGAAGACAAGAGCGAGGCGGAGCACGCCATTGAAGAATCCCTCGCTCAGGAGAACATAGATCTTACAAGCATCGATTTCAGCTCCGGCCACGGCGGAAGCGCCCCCGCTCCGGATGACGGAAAGAACGATGTCAGCAAGACGGACGACGCCGGAAAGGAGGACAAGTAAATGCTGGAGCATCTGCCTCTTATCGTGTTTCTGGTCACATTCGTGCTCATATTCGTGCTGCGTATGCCGATCCCCGCGGGCATGATCGCCGCATGTACGCTGTACTTCCTGACCGACGGTCTTATCAAGGGCGTAGGCTTCGGCGCGCTCATCACCGGCGCGGGCGGCAGCCTGCATCTTGTGGCGCAGAAGACCATCGAAGCGATATTTACCAACGGCACCATCGTCGCGGTACCATTGTTTATCTTTGCCGCGAACGTAATGAACGCCGGTAAGATCACCGAGTACGTTTTCGGCACCTGTATGGGTCTCGTTGGCCGCTTCCGCGGCGGTCTGGCGCACGTCAACGTCCTCGCCTCTCTCGTTTTCTCCGGCATGACCGGCTCCGCCATCGCCGACGCCTCCGGTCTCGGCAAGCTCGAGATCGACGCCATGCGCAAAGAGGGCTACGATGACGGCTTCTCCTGCGCCATCACGGCGGCCAGTGCCACCATCGGCCCGATCTTCCCGCCGTCCATCCCCATGGTCGTTTACGCGATGCTCACCGGCGCCTCCGTCGGCGCGCTGTTCATGGCGGGCATGGTGCCCGGCGTGCTGCTCGCCGTCGCGCTGTGCGTTTATGTGTACTTCGTCGCCAAAAAGAGAAACTACCCCCGCACCGCGCCCCCGAAGCTGCGCGACTATCTCCTGTATCTGACGAAGTCCATCTGGGCGATGCTCACCCCGGTCATCCTGCTCGTCGGCATCTATACCGGCATCATGACCCCGACCGAGGCCGGCGCCATCGCCGGACTGTACGCGCTTCTCGTCTCCTTCCTGATCTACCGGCTCATGTCCTGGAGGACGCTCAAGCAGGTCCTCGTAGACACAATGAAGGGTACCGGCTCCGTTTCCATCATGATCGGCGCCGCCTCGGCCATTTCCTTCATCTTTGCCAAAGAGCAGATCGGCACGATCCTCGGCAACTGGCTGCTCAGCGTCACGGCCAACAAGTACGTCTTCCTGTTTGCCGTCAACATCATCATCCTGATCCTTGGCTGCTTGGTCGATACCTCGGTCATCCAGCTTGTCATGATCCCGATCCTATGGCCGGTCGCGGAGGCGATGGGCATCAACATCATCCATTTCGGCCTCATCATCTGCTTCAACATGATGGTCGGTCTGTCCACGCCGCCGTTCGGCATGTGCCTGTTCATCACCTCGGGCATATCCGGCACGCCGCTCAAGGATATCATTCGGGAGATCTGGTGGCCGATCATCGTCATGCTGATCGTGCTCGCCGTGATCACCTACATCCCCGACGTGGTGCTGTTCCTGCCAAAGCTCACCGGTATGATGGCCTGATATAAAAAGGAGGTCCAAACATGACTTTTGCGATCCATGAAGGCGTATGGCCAGTAATGATCACCCCGTGGAAAGAGGACAATACGCCGGACTTCAAAGCGCTCGAGGCGCTGACAAACTGGTATGTGGAAAAGGGCTGCGACGGCATCTTCGCCGTCTGCCAGTCGAGCGAGATGCATTATCTTTCGGCGCAGGAAAAGCTGGACATCGCGCGCTGCGTATCGGAAGCCGCCGCGGGCCGGCTGCAGATCGTCGCCTCCGGCAACACCGAATGCAGCCGCACCGAGCAGTACCGCCAGATCGAGGACATGATGAAGATCCCCGGCATCGGCGCGTATGTGCTCGTGTCCAACCGGATGGACATCAAAAACGAGGGCGAGGAAGCCTTCCGGAAGAATGTGGACGACGTGCTCGCGGCGTTCCCCGAGATCTCGTTCGGCATTTATGAATGCCCGATGCCGTGGAAGCGTCTCCTTACGCTGGACTTCATCCGCGACTACGCCCCCGGCGGCCGTCTCGTGTTCATCAAGGACACCTGCTGCGACTATGAGCTGATCCGCCGGCGG
>ERZ827458.1215-NODE-1215-length-20977-cov-10.353551_pt1 | contig 20977 bp, 19 predicted proteins | sample MGYA00519706_ERZ827458 | MGnify/ENA primary metagenome ERZ827458 (study PRJEB31778, sample SAMEA3449309) | human gut metagenome | biome: human gut; feature: human-associated habitat; material: faeces | place: United Kingdom | collected 2010/2012 ...
TGCCCAAGGGCAACCCGCCTTGCGTCTTCCCTTCGTTCCCCTTTGGAAACCTTCGGGCACCGAAGGTGGCGAGAAAACCCATGGACGGCAACCCCGCCGTCCGCACCGAAGTCGGCGCGCCAGACCCCTGCAAGGGGCCGCTTCGAAGCATCGTTTTTCCAGGGCCAATAAGCCCCATGGAGTCCCTGCTCCTATTCCTTGACATTCCCTTATTCGGGGCCCCAACTCCCCGATGCCGAATCGCTTTCTTTTCCTTCTTTCCTTTCGCAGCCGAAAGCAAAAGGAGTCCCCCCTCCTTCAGGCTGAATCCTGCCCCATCCTGGTACGTCTTTTCCGTGGGAAATCCGCGCCTGCGAAAAAGATCGGGGGACGACCTTCCGTTCAGGATTTTCCTTGTTTTTTTCCTGAATTGACCAGTCGTGATTCGGCCTTCCTGCGGCGCAGCGGGAATCGGCCCGCTGCGCCGTGGGTAAATTTGACATACGTAAGCCAAAACCCTTGGAATAAAACACTTTCGTCAGTGGAAAAATTGAATTTCGGGAGAGATCAAAAATGACTAGAACGCCTTTGAAGGAGCGCTCTCTGCCCGGCTATACCCGCAAGGAGGAAATCGCCAATATGACGACCCACATCGTGGGAGCCGGCGTGGGCGTGATCGTGTTTGCCCTGTCCATCTGGATCGCCTTTGTTCATCAGAATGTGTGGAGCCTTGTGTCCGGCGCGGTGTACGGCCTGAGCCTGATCCTGCTGTATACGGTTTCCAGCGTGTATCACGGCCTGATCCCCTCGCTGGGGAAGAAGGTGATGCAGGTCATCGACCATTGCACCATCTATACCCTGATCGCCGGGACGTATACGCCCGTGTTGCTATGCGCCCTCCGGCCCAGCTATCCCCGTCTGGCGTGGACATTGCTGGCGGCGGAATGGGGCACGGCGGCAGTGGCGACGGTGTTTTCTGCCATCGACCATAAAAAATTCCACGCCGTGGAAATGACCGCCTATCTGGTGATGGGCTGGCTGTGTGTGGCGGCCTACCGCCCGGTGGTGGAATGTTTGAGCCGGGAGGGCTTCGCGTGGCTGCTGGCCGGAGGCGTGGCCTATACCATCGGCGCGGTGCTCTACGGCCTCGGCAGTAAGAAAAATCCTATTTTTCACACCGTTTTCCACGTGTTTGTGGATATCGGCAGCATTCTGCACGCCGTGTGCGTGCTGTGCTACGTCCTCTGACGGCGGTTTGACACCCGGCATCGGCAATGATACAATAGCCCTAGCGAAAATACGCGAATTTTCTGCAAAGGAAAAGAGGGAACGCTATGACCATTGCCGTGCTGATCCCCTGCTATAATGAAGCGAAAACCATCGCCAAGGTGGTCAGGGATTACCGCGCCGCCCTGCCGGAAGCGGATATTTACGTCTATGATAATAACTCCACCGACCATACCGACGACATCGCCCGGGAGGCGGGGGCCATTGTGCGCTACGAGTACCGTCAGGGAAAGGGCAACGTGATCCGCTCCATGTTCCGGGAGATCGACGCGGACTGCTACCTGATGATCGACGGCGACGATACCTACCCGGCGGAAAACGCCCGGGAAATGGTGAATCTGGTGCTGGAACGCAAGGTGGATATGGTGGTGGGCGACCGTCTGTCCGCCACTTACTACACGGAGAATAAGCGCCCCTTCCACAATCTGGGCAACTGGCTGGTAAAGGGGCTGGTGAATACCATTTTCAAGGGCAGCGTCAGCGACATCATGACCGGCTACCGGGCGTTCAGCTATCAGTTCGTCAAGTCCTTCCCTGTGCTGAGCAAGGGGTTTGAGATCGAGACGGAAATGACCATTCACGCGCTGGATAAGAATCTGAGCGTGCAGAGCGTGCAGGTAGAATACCGGGATCGTCCGGCGGACAGTCCCTCCAAGCTGAACACCTACTCCGACGGCATGAAGGTGCTGCGCACCATCGTGCGGCTGTATAAGGAATACCGGCCCATGAGCTTCTTCGGGCTGCTGGCCGCGCTGATGGCACTGGTGAGCGTCATTCTGTTCATCCCCATTTTTGCCGAATATCTGCATACCGGGCTGGTGCCCCGCTTCCCCACGTTGATCGTGTGCGGGGTGATGGGGACGATGGCGCTGCTTTTGTGGGTGTGCGGGCTGATTCTGGACACCGTCGCCAAAAAACACCGCCAGCTGTTTGAGATCAACCTGAACCTGCTCAACGGCCAGCGCCGGAGGGAACGGGTATGACGACGCCCCAGACAAACGAAATCAGAAACGGCGTCCGTTTTCGAAACGCGGCCCTTTGCGCCGCGTTCGGCGCGTTGAGCGCCATGAGCTTTATCGTCAGCGGAGAAAATTATCAGGGCATCAGCGACCCGCCCGCCAGCAGCGCCAGCTACCTGTGGTGCGCGCTGGCTCTTTGCTTTGCCCTGCTGTATCACACCGTGTACGGGCGCAGGAAGCTCCGTCCCGCGCCGGCGAACGGGGTGTTCGCCCTGATCTTCGGCGTGGTAAACGCTTTCGGCGTGTGGCTGTACAGCTATGATAGCTGGGCGGCGCTGAAAAATCCCCTGACGCTGGGACTGGTGTGCCTGCAGGCTGTGGGGCAGTCTTTGCCCATGCTGGCAGGCTTCACATGGCTCCATGACTGGATGCAGAAGACCTTCGCGGCGCTGCCCGCTGTGGAGGAAGCACCGGCCAAGGCACGCTGGTATTGCCGTCACCCGGTACTGGGGAGCATGGCGGCGCTGCTGGTGTGCTGGTCGCCCTTCCTGATCGCCTTTTTCCCCGGTTCCGTCTGCTGGGATCTGGGCGAAATGGCGGCGCAGTACTTCGGCCTGCGGCAGATCAATACCTGGCACCCGGTGTTCCTGACGGGGCTGTACGGGGCGCTTCTGAGCTTCGGACGGCTGTTTTCCAGCGATAATCTGGGCACGGCCCTGTATATGCTGCTGCAAACGCTGGCCTTGAGCTATGCCTTCGCCCGGACGATGGAGCTGCTGCGGCGCTGGGGACTGCCCCGCTGGTTCCGGCTGGCGGCGCTGGGCTTTTTCGGCCTGACCCCGATCTTCGGCGGGTATGCCCAGTCCATCTGCAAGGATACCTTCTACACGGCGTTTCTGCTGCTGTTCGCGCTGAACGCCATGGAAGTGCTGGCGGGCCGGGAGCAGGGAAAATCCCCGTCCCCTGCGGCGCTGGCCGGGCTGTTCGGCTGGGGACTGCTCAGCTGTCTGGTTCGCTCCAACGGGCTGTATGTGGTGCTCCCTTCGGGGCTTCTGCTGCTGGCTGTGGGGGCGAAGGGCAAGGCTCGTCTGCCGCTGGCCGCGTCGCTGGGCGGCTGCGTGGCCTGCGCTCTGCTGGTTTCCAACGTGCTGATCCCGGCGCTGGGCATCCCGGACGAGACGGCCTCGGGTATTTATTCCGTATGCTTCCAGCAGAGTGCCCGGGTGCTGCGGGATCACGGCGATACCGTCACCCCGGAGGAATATGCCGAAATCGACCGGGTGCTGGACGCGGAAAAGCTGCCGGAGCTGTACGAGACCAACATTTCCGACCCGGTGAAGTTCACCTTCCGCTATTCCGGGCAGGGCGCGGCGGTGGAAAAGGAAGCCCTGAAGCGCTATGCTCAGACGTGGAAGAAGATGGCCGCGGAATATCCCTTAAGCTATGCGGAAGCCTTCTTCGGCGGCAGCACGGGCTATTACGCCTTCATCCCAAAAATGGAGGGCCCCAGCTACAATAATCAGGCCGGCAACCGGCTGATGTTCGAAACCTATACCTTGGGGGACGATCCCGGCTACGTCCACACCCGCCAGATCGGCTTCCTGTCCAAGGTGCGAACACTGCTGGCCGCCTATGCCAGGGGCTGGCGGCGGATTCCGCTGCTCAGTCTGCTGTACTGCTGCGCAACGTATACGTGGCTGCTGGTGGGCGTGGGTCTGTATCTGGCCCGCCGGGGGCAGTGGCGGCGGCTGGCCGCGTTCCTGCCGGCGCTGCTGAGTTTGGGCGTATGTATGCTCAGCCCGGTGAACGACTACTTCCGTTATTTCCTGCCGATTGTGGCCATGGCCTTCCCATTGACAGGCTTTGCCCTGCGGCCAAAAGAAAACTGAAACCGACGGCCCGCTTCCCATAAGGAGGCGGGCTGTTTTGATGGAGCGAAAATACGGCTACAGTCTGAGAACATTCAGAAGGAGCTGGCAGAGGGAAAACAATGCGGTTTTCAGTGCGGCGGGGGGTCAAGACCCTCGCTGCACTTTGTACAGCCGTATTCCTGCCGGCTAACCTCAAAATACCCTGTGAGGCTTTGCCGTGTGCAGTGCCCGGTCGGATATGGACAAACAAGGAAAGGGACGTAGTCCGAAACCTGCGCTTAATGGAGAACATAGGCTGCGCTGGAAATGACTGAAAGAGATGAAGCGCATAGCCAAGTGCGGAGTTAGGCCGCTGGGCAAAACGGAGCGGGCCGTAAATTTCCGACGTTAAAAAGCGCCGTAAATGCGCTTTTTTGACAAGCCGTGTTAGCCGCTTTAGAACGCCCGTTCTCTGGAACGCCGTTTTTCGACAGAGGACTCGTTTGGGCGGACGACTGAATCTTAGCGAAAAAAAGACGCAATTCTAACATTATCTTCATGTTTCGAAGTATTTTCGTTGTTTCTGTGCATTGTTTCTTCACGAGAGGATATAGGAAGACTGGATAAACCCAAATAATTCAAGCATTTTTGAAACGGTAAATATGTGCCGATATAAACAACAGAAAATGGCATTTTGTACCATTTTGGTTCTTTTCACTTTTGTTACAAATTCGATTTGCGGAAAAATCCACGGTTTTCCGGGAAAAAGACGCAGCAATCCGGCCATTTACCGAGGTTTTGACATGAACGGTCAGGTTCGCAGCGGAACGGCCCCGTTTTTTCGGGAATGGCGCGCTTCTGCATGGTACTGTGTCACAATGTAAAATAATGATTCTATTTTGCACGAAAACGACAAATTGAGAGAAACTCGTGCTATACTCTGAAAAAACAGGGGAAAGTTACAAAACCCGCAAGGATTTTAGGAAATGGAGGAACGAGGGATGGAAGGTTATCGAATTCTGATCGTGGAAGATCACGTGCAGTCACGCACAACGATGGCGGAGTACCTGCGCAGGCAAGAGGGCGTCGCGCTGGTACGGGAGGCCGGAAACGGCGCAGAAGCCCTCAAACTGCTGAGCGAAGAACCGTTTGAGATTATGATCACCGACATCATCATGCCTCAAATGGATGGCTACGCGCTGCTGGAAGAAATGCGCCGCAGGGAACTTCCGTCCAAACCCCAGACCATTGTGGTGTCCGCGCTGGGACGGGATGATTTCGTCACCCGGGCTATTGAGCTGGGAGCGACCTTCTACATGGTCAAGCCCTTCGATATGCGCCATCTGATGAGCCACATCCGCGATTTGTCCGGCGGAAGGATCAGACCGGCGGATGCCGCACCCACTCCGAGAGAGACACACCGGGTGCAAACGCTGGACGAGCGGTTGGGCAGCCTGTTCCTCACCATTGGCATTCCCGCCCATATCAAAGGCTACCAATTCCTGCGTCAGGCCGTCAAAATGGTGGTGGACGAGCCGGATATGATCAACCGCATCACCAAGGAACTCTACCCCGGCATTGCCCGGCACTTCGGCACGTCTGCCAGCAAAGTGGAGCGGGCCATCCGCCACGCCATCGAAGTGGCGTGGAACCGGGGCCGGATCGAGACCCTGAACACCGCCTTTGGCTGCAAGGTCTGCACCCCGGAGGACAAGCCCACCAACGGCGAATTCATCGCCATGATCGCGGATAAACTCTCTATGGAGCGCAGCGCGTAAAGAAACGCAACAAAATTCCGCAGCGCAGCAGAGCGCAAAAATGCGGCAGGTAAAAATGGTAAAGAGGCCGGCGCCATTCCTGAAAAAAACCGTCAGGGCAGGCAGCGGGCCTCTTTGATATAGAAAATGAAACGGGATGGGTCAGCCACATCCCAACGGGCCGATCACACTTTTTCGGTCGTACAGGATCAGCCCTGCGTCCGGGTGTGAAATATCCCAGATGAACCAGACGGACAGGATCAGCACGAGAAGGACGATCGACGTAATGGCGATGACCCGCCAAACGCTGCGGTCCCGGCTGATCTCCGCAATATGTTTGTCCCGGGCAAGGTTTTCCGCTTCGTGGGCCTGCCACAGGGTCTCCATGGCGACCCTGTGCGTTTCCAGCAGGGATTCTTTTTCCTGACGGTGCATTTCATTTAGGGCGTTCAGTTCCCGGATATGGCTGCTTTTGACCTCGTCCAGTTGACTTTGACTACCCATTACCGCCGCTTCGGGCTGGACGGCGGCGGATGCGCCCGTGATGGAATCCACAGGGATGGATAAGACGGCACATACGGTCGCTACCGTGTCGAAAGCCGGCGTAGTGCCCCGATTCAAAAAGCCATCCAGCGTACTTTTTGGGATTCCGGCGGCGTCGCTCAGATTCTGAACGGTCATTCGCTGGGCGGAAAGGGCTGATTTGATACGGCTTCGCAGTCCTTCCATGTCAATTTCTGGGCGGGATTTCGGATTCTCGCTGTTCATTTTTCGGCCTCCAGATATGAGGGTTTTGTCGTTTTAGAAACAGCGTTCGGAATCTGCGGATTGAATTCTGCATTCGAACGTGCTATATCCAAAACGTCAGTTCCCGAAAAAGGGAAATTTCACCTGTATTTTAGCACAAAGTGGACCGCCAGTCAAAAAATCCGGCAATGGGGAAACAGAAAAAACCCAGCGCTTATCAAAAAAGAACGAAAAAGGAACCAATGCCGAAAGAAAAACCGCGCTGATTTCGGCTGGAGGAATATCATTCAGTAATGGAGGCAATCACCATGGAACAAACCCGGATCTTGATCGTTGATGCTCAGTCTCAGAACCGCAGCGCTATGGCAGAATTTCTGCGCAGGCAGGAGGAAATCGCGCTGGTGCGCGAAGCCGGAAACGGCTTTGATGCGCTGCGGCTGTTGAAAGAGGAAACCTTTGACGTCCTGATTACCGATGTGATCATGCCTCGAATGGATGGCTACACCCTGCTGGAGGAGCTTCGTAAGCTGCCCCACCAGCCCGGCGTGATCGTAGCGTCCGCGCTGGGCCGGGATGATTTTGTTGCCCGGGCGATCGAGTGGGGGCCGCCTTTTATATGGTCAAGCCCTTTGAGCCGCGTTATCTGATGTGCCATATCCGCAGCCTGACGGGCAGAAAAACTGCTCCGGCGGAAAATTTGCCCTCCGATCTCCGAAAAAGTCCCTGCCGTCAAAATGTGGACGAGCGGCTGGGCAGTCTGTTTTTGACCATGGGGATTCCGGCCCATATCAAAGGCTATCAGTTCCTGCGTCAGGCCGTGAAAATGGTGGTGGCCGATCCCGATGTGATTAATCGGATCACGAAGGAGCTGTACCCCGGCATTGCCCGTTATTTCGGCACATCCGCCAGCAAGGTGGAGCGGGCCATCCGCCACGCCATTGAGGTAGCATGGAACCGGGGCCGGGTCGAGACCCTGAACACCGCCTTCGGATGCAGGGTATGCACCCCGGAGGACAAGCCCACCAACGGCGAGTTCATCGCCATGATCGCAGATAAACTCTCCATGGAGCGAAGCGCGTAAAGGAACGGCAGGAAGAACCGTTCGCCAAAAAGAACATAAAAGGGAACGCCGGGCGCCGAAAAGCCCTTCCCGCAGGAAAAGTGCGGGAAGGGCTTTCTCGAGGCCCGGCGCTGATTTTTGCCGGTAACGGGTTTTGCGTTCTTTGATCCGGAAGATACGTTTTTCTTCGTTCTACTGCGTTTTTTCCAATCAATTACCCCCGGCAGGACAGATCGCGCTGTCCTGCCGGGGATTGCTTTTTGTTTTTTCCCTCAGGCCAGCCGCAGCCGGTAGCCGCACTTGTAGACGGTTTCGATCCAGTCTTCGCCCAGCTTTTTGCGCAGACGCTGTACATGGACGTCCACAGTGCGGGTCTCGCCCATGCTCTGGTATCCCCAAGCCTCCCGCAGCAGCTGTTCCCGGCTGACGGGGGTGTCGGGCTGATTCATCAGGGCCAGCAGAAGGGCCATTTCCTGCGCGGTCAGCTCCACCCGGCGGCCGTTGAGCAGGGCCACCTGCGCCGCCTCGTCCACGGAGATCTCCCGGGCGGGCGTTTCGCCGCCCAGCAGAATGCGGGTCTTTTCCGCCAGCGTCTTGCGGCTGAAGGGCGTCACCACCACGTCCGACCGGCCCGGATACAGGGCCAGCAGATGGTCGCTCATGCGCCGGTCGCTGGTGACGAACAGAATGGGGCTTCCCGTCTGGCGGCACCGCTCGAATATCGGACGGCAGACCACCCATTTCATTGCCGCGTCGATCACCATCAGGGGCGCGCCGTTTTCATCCGCGGCGGCGGAAATCTGGTCAGGATCGCTGCATAATCTTGCGTCGTATTTTTCCTTTGCATAGGAATCGCAGAGCTTATGCGCGATCTGCCAGTTTTCGGAAAAAATCAAAATCGTTGCCATGCGATCACCTCACATATAGTATGACGTACCAACGTGACGTTTTGTTGCATAAACTGTGAACTTTTTGAAACGAAATTCTCCCGGCGGGCCGGAAATGACGGAAAATCAAGGTGCATAAGCTGTTTTGCGGCCTGAAAAAAGACGGTCTTCGGCGGAAAAAACGGAGCGAGATCCGGCAATTTCAGAAAAAACGCCGCGGGCAGGGACGAAGCGGCGGTACGCTTGGCAAAGGAGGAAGTTTCATGGCGTGGCTTTTTGGGCTGGCGGCGCTGATGCTGCTGGACTCGGGTACGGTGCTGGACGCGGTCAACGGCGCGGCGGGGCTGTTTGTGCGAAGCGTGATGCCTGCGCTGTTTCCCATGATGGTCTTAAACGGCCTGTGCGCCCGGCTGGGCGGGCGGGAGCAGCGGTGGATGACGGTGTGCTTCTGCTGGCTGTCCGGGTCGCCTGCGTCGGCCCAGCGGCTGGAAGGGCTCTGGGAGCGGGGCGGGCTTGCCGGGCGGGAGCTGCTGCCCATGGCGGCGGCGACGGGGGTCATGAGCCCTTTGTTTTTGGTAGGCTCGCTGGGCGGCCGCCTGCCAAACCCGGCCGGAGGCTGGCTGATGCTGACCGCCCACTGGCTGGGGGCGCTGGCCGCGGCCGGGCTGATTCGTCTGTTTTCTAGGCCGCAGACAACGAACCCGGTCGGCCCGAAAAAAGAGACGCTGCCGGAGCCGGAGCCGGTCTCCCTGCTGACAGCCCTTCCCGACAGCCTGCGGCAGGCGGGCCCGGCCCTGCTGGCGGTCTGCGGGGCCATGATGCTGTTTTCCATTCTGGCGGCGCTTTTCCGGCAGGGACTTTCGGCCCTGCTGCCGGGCTGGGCGGCGGCGCACCCGGAATTTCCGGCGATATTGTGGGCCGTTTTGGAGATCGGCGGCGGAGCCCATGCCCTGCTGGACGCTTCCGCCGCGCCCGACCTGCCCCTGCTGTGCGCCCTGTGCAGCTTCGGCGGGCTGAGCATCCTGATGCAGAACCTCCTATTTCTGGGCAAAAGCATCCGCCCCGGAAGGCTGCTGGCGTGCAGGCTGCTTCACGGGGCGGCGGCGTATGGAATTTGCGGACTGCTGGTCAGGCTGCTTCCTTTTTTTCTTTGAATACCCAGAACTTGCTGACCACATAGTTGAAGATCATCACCACGACCAGCACGATGATGCGGTTGACCACATTGCTCACGCCGATCAGCTTGAGCAGATAGGCCATGCCCTCCTCGAACAGGGCGAAGCTCAGCACCCGGCCCAGCGCGAACTCTCCCAGCTCCCGCAGCACGGAAGCGCCGGTGCCGCCCTTCACCTGAAACACCATCTTCCGGTTGATCCAGAAGGCGAACAGCACGGCGATCGCCCAGCTGACGGCGTTGGCGATCATCACCTGCCGGGCGGTGGCGGCGTTGATGCAGTCGATCAGCCAGCGCACGAACCCCGCCGTGCGTTCAGGCCGAGCGGCCAGCACAAACTCCATTCCGTAGGAGATCACCATGCTGAGAACGGTGGTCAGCCCTCCGGCGATGAGATACCGCAGCAATTCGTACTGCTTGGGATGTTTTTCCAGATAATCTTTGATTTTATGGAACATTGTTTCGCCCTCTTTTCTGTCTTTTTTGGGGAAGGCGGCGAGAGGCCGCGTCATTCCTCGCCCGAATCGCCCCGGGCGTAGTCGCAGCCGAGAATATCGGAAAGAGGCACGGTGACGGGCTGCTTCCGCTGGCCGAGCTGCAGCACGGCGGCCTGCTCGTCATAGCTTAACACAAGCGCCGTCTTCTGCGCAAGCTGGCCGTTCAGCATCAGCATCATGCGGATCTTCCGCTCTTTTTCCTGCGAATAGCGCAAAAATCGGTTCATTGGCGGTATTCCTCCGGCACTTGGAAAATACGGTGCTGGCCGCCTTCATCCTCGTAAATCAGGGGGAACAGCGCTTCCAGCGCGCCCTCGTTCAGGGTAAACCAGCTGGCGCTGCGCTCGTAGGCGCTGACGAAGATATATTCCACCTGATACTCCTTCAAAAGCGCCAGATTTTCCGCCGGGTTCTCAAAGAAGGCGGCGATCTCCAGCCGCCGGGGCCAGGTGTCGAAGCCATGATAATACAGGTACGATTCGCTGGAACACAGGATCGTCCGTCCCGCCAGCGAACTGACCGGATTCAGATGCTCGTTGCCGGTGAGCCATACCGAGTGTTCCGGGGTATTTTCCTTGATGAATTCCGCCGTTTCTACGTCCGACCGGCTGTAGGCCTGATAGTCGCTGATCCATTCTCGGGCCACGGTCAGCGCCGGGCCGAAGAAGCAGCAGAACAGGAACAGCCCTGCGATGACCCGCCGCCCGGCCAGACCCTTCAGCCGCTCCCAGATTTCGACGGCATAATCCGCCGCCATGGGCAGGCACAGGGCGAACCACACATACAGCAGCTTATTGTTGTCGTATTCGTTGGGCTGAAAGAGAATGAACTCCGCAATGCCGTAGATCAGGAACGCGCCGCAGGCGATGAGCCGGTACTGGCGTACTGCCGCCGCTTCTTCCGCCGCGCCGGGGGCTTCCAGCTCTCTGGGCTTCCGTTTCAGCAGCGCCAGCAGGATCAGCAGATAGGGAAAGCCAACGTTCTTGATATAGAAGAAGAAATAGGGATCCACCAGCCCTCTGCCGCCCCGGTTGTTGCACCAGTTGAACTGGAACCGCAGGAAGTGATTGCTTTCCGTTGCCTGCACGAAGGTGAAGCACAAAAGCTGGGGCAGGGACAGGGCTGCGGCAATGGCCCCGTACAGAAGCCATGGGCGGAACCGCTGCCAGCGGCCCGCCTTGTCGCCGTCCCGGAACACACAGTAGAGGCAGCTTCCCAGCGACAAAAGCACCAGCGCCAGATAGCTGTGGGTATGCAGAAGGGGCAGTCCGCCCGCCATCACGCCAAGGATCACCAGCGCCCGGGTCTCGTGCTTTTCGCCCCGGCACAGGGGCGGGAGCAGCAGATTCAGGCAGGGCATCAGCATGGTCCAGCCGCCCAGCAGTCCCCGCTGGGGGATCAGCAGATCCACCACGATATTGGACCAGCGCAGGTTGTTGGGGTCGGGCTGATTGGTGGGGGTCTTGTAGTAGCCCTGCATCACCGTTTGCAGGTTATCCCAGAAGGTGGTGGTCACGCCGTCCTCCACCCGACCGGACAGGGTGAAGAAGAAGCCCAGCCCGCCGTTTAAGAACAGCAGGAAGAACGCCAGCCAGCGCGCGCCCTTCTTCCGGCACAGCTGGTCGGCCAGCAGGCCGTAGCCGGTGTAGGTCAGCAGCATCATCAGGGTGCCGGTGAAGGCCATCGACGTATTCAGCGGCATCCCGAACAGGTAGAACGTGGACGCCACCGAGTCCGACAGATAGGGATAGGCCATGGTGGCCCCAAGCATCAGGCTGTTTTCCAGCGGGAACTTGGCGTTGACGATGCTGGTGCAGATGGCCAGATGCAGGCTCAGGTCGCCGTAGGTGCTCTGGCCCACGTGATAGGAGCCGTCGGCGGCCAGCCGGATGGAGTGGGTGTATTGCAGATAGCCGCTGACTGCGCCCAGCGGAAGCACCATCAGGGCCAGCGCCAGCAGCAGCTTTTTCTGCCGCTCGTCCATAGGCGCGGGGGCGGTCTTATCCCGGCAGAGCCAGCCAAGGACGCACAGCGCGGCCAGCGAACCTGCCGCTAGGGCGTGGGCCGTATAGGAAAACCGCACCGCGTAAGCCCACAGCACCGGCAGCCACATCATCAGGAAAAGGCCCAGACTCAGGCCCAGATAGACCCGCAGCACGGGCTTGCGGCGGGGCAGCAGCATCCTTGTCAGGAATACGCCCCCCGCCAGAAAGAACAGCAGATACAAAATTCCCAGCACTTTCGTCGGGCCCTCCTAGAATGGATCAGAGTCAGGGAAGAATGACCGTTTTACCGTTGCGGGGGCCGGGCAGGAAAGCCGTGCCGATGTCGCTCAGGGGCACCCGGTCGCTGATGAGGTCATGCAGGTTCAGCCGCCCGGAGGCGATGATCGCCGCCGCCCGGCCCTGAGTGTCCGGGTTCACATAAGAGGTCTTGATGGTCAGTTCCTTCTTGAAGGCCTGGAACGGGTAATAGGGAATGGCGCAGTCCGGGTCGGTCAGGCCGAAGATCATGGCCGTGGCGGCCTTGCCCGCGTATTCGATGGCGTACTGCACCGTTTCGGGCCGGCCCACGCATTCGATGGTCACGCGGATGTCGTCAAAGCCGTTTCGGGCAAGCTCCGCCTTCACGTCGTTTTTCAAGGGGTTCAGCACCAGATCGGCCCCCAGCTTCCGGGCCAGATCGAAGCGCTTTTCGTTAGGCTCCAGCATGACGACCCGCACCGCGCCGCAAAGCCGCGCCAGCTGCAGCATCATCATGCCGATGGTGCCGCCGCCGATGACCATCACCGTGTCGCCGGGCTTGATGCCGCACAGATCAATGCCGTGCAGGGCGCAGGCCACCGGCTCGCACAGGGCCGCTTCTTCAAAAGGCACGCTGTCCGGCACCTTGAACACCTGCCGTTCCAGCACGGCGCAGTATTCGGCAAAGCCGCCGTCGTAGTTGACGCCGGTGGCGGCCATGGAGTCGCAGAAGTGGGGATTGCCCCGGCGACACTGGTCGCAGGCGTCGCAGGAAATGTTGGGGTTCACAGTCACATGGTCGCCTACCTTCACCCGGGTGACGGCGCTGCCCACCTGCGTGACCACGCCGCTGAACTCATGCCCCAGAATCACCGGCGGGTTGCATTCCGTCGCGCCCTGTGCGCCGCCGTAAATGTGTACGTCCGTGCCGCATACGCCGCAGGCTTTGACCTGAATCAGCACCGACTCCGGCCCCACCGCCGGCATGGGATAGTGCTCGTCCACCCGAATGTCGCCTTTTCCGTAGAATACCGCTGCTTTCATAAAAATGGATTCCTCCTTTAGTAAGTATATGGTTTAGGGATGCGCCCATAGCGCTTTTTCCCTTCCATCCTTATTCTTCCAGCTTGGGTCGCCCATGTTCCAGAATGCGGCGGGCCATTTCCTTGCTGATGCCCTCCACCTGACAGAGCTCGTCCTCCGTGGCGTTGAAGATGGCCTTTACACTCTTGAAGTGACGGATCAGCTCCGTCTGGCGCTTGGGACCGATGCCCTCGATGGCGCTTAGCTCGCTCTGGATGCTGCTTTTGCCCCGCAGGGCCCGGTGATGGGTGATGCCGAAGCGGTGAGCCTCGTCCCGGACGTACTGCACCAGATGCAGGGCGTTGGAGCGCCGGTCCAGCACGATGGGGTCGGGCTTTCCGGGCAGGTAGATTTCTTCAAATCGCTTGGCCAGGCCGAACATGGGCACGCTGGCTCCCGCTTCTTCCATGGCCCGGTGAGCGAACAGAAGCTGCTCCGGGCCGCCGTCGATCAGCACCACGTCCGGCAGGGTGGAGAATCGTCCCCCCGGCCCGGGCAGGCCCTGCTCCTCCCGCTCGTGCTTTTCCTGCAGGCCGTGGGTAAAGCGACGGCCGATGACCTCCGCCATGGAGGCGAAGTCGTTGGCCCCCTCCACGGTCTTGATGCGGAAGTGACGGTATTCCTTCTTGGCGGGCAGACCGCCCTCGAACACCACCATGCTGGCCACGCTCAGGATGCCCTGCGTGTTGGAAATATCGTATCCCTCGATGCGCCGGGGCAGGTTGGGCAGGTGAAGGGCCTCCATCAGCTCCTTCATGGCCAGCGTGGTGCGCATGTATTTGACCTGCTCGCTTTGGTAGTGATGATCCAGCGCGTTCTGGGCGTTCTTTTGGGCCAGCTTCACCAGCTCCAGCTTGTCGCCCCGCTGGGGCACGGTCAGGGTGACCGCCCCGCCCTTGCGCAGCCGGAGCCACTGCTCCAGCTCCTCCACCGGCTCGGGAAGGGTCTGCGCCAGCACGTTGCGGGGGATCAGATGCTCGTCGTCGTAATACTGGGTCAGGAATTGGCTCAAGATCTGGGCCGGTTCCTCGCCGCCGCAGCCCTCCATCAGGATGGAGCGGCCCTCCTCCATGCGGCCGCCCCGGATATGGGTCAGCTGCACCATGGCGTCCTGCTCGTTCATGGCCACGGCCAGCACGTCCTGCTCCACGTCCTTGGTCTGGATGGCGTGCTGGCGCTCCATCAATCCCTGGATGCTGTAGAGCTTGTCCCGCAGCTCGGCGGCGCGCTCGTACTCCATCCGCTGACTGGCGGCGATCATTTCCTTTTGCAGCTCATACACCAGTTCCCGGCTGTCGCCGTTCAGGAAAGCTACCACCCGCTTTAAGATGACGGCGTATTCTTCCTCGGAGATCAGCCCCGCGCAGGGGGCCTTGCATTCCCCCACCTGATGGTGCATACAGGGCCGGCGGGGCGCTTTCAGGGGCAGGGTCAGGTTGCAGGTGCGCAGGGGGAAGAAACGCCGCACCTCGTCCATCACCTGCCGCACCGTCGTGGCCCCGATGTAGGGCCCGAAGTACTTGGCGCCGTCCCGGCTGTCCATCCGCCGGGCCAGTGTCAGCCGGGGATAGTGCTCGTGAAAGTCGATGCGCAGGTAGGGATAGTGTTTGTCGTCCTTCAAAAGAATATTGTAGAAGGGCTTGTGCTTCTTGATGAGGTTGCATTCCAGCGTCAGGGCTTCCAGATTGGTCTGGCACAGCATCAGGTCGAAATCATCCACCCGGCTGACCATGGCCGCCACCTTGGGGGTGTGGCTGCCGTGAAAATACTGCCGCACCCGGTTTTTCAGGTTGACGGCCTTGCCCACGTAGATGATCTCCCCGCCGCTTTTCATGATGTAGCAGCCCGGGCTTTCCGGCAGGAGCCGGATCTTTTCCTGCAAAATGTCATTCATGGGGAAGCTCTTCCTTCTTTCCGCGGGTATACCGCCGCCAGACAGGCCATGCGAAGGCAAGGCCCATCACCAGATAGACGATCATCACCGCCACCCGCTGCATCAGCGAGGCGGCCACGCCGCTCTGGAACAGCGCTCCCATCTGGCTGGCGGCCACGCCCAGCACGGCCTCCTTCAGGCCGATGTTGCCCGGCACAATGCTCAGCACCGTGCTCAGCCAGCTCAGACTGTTATACAACAGCACCTGATGGAACGGCACGGGCGTGCCCACCGCCCGGAAGCACTCCATGTACAGCAGAATTTGGAATACGTTGTTCACGATGAGGCAAAGAAGCAGCTGCCGCAGCATTTTCCGGCTGCGCAAAAGGGCGTTGAAGCCGGTGATCACATCCCGGAGCAGCTTGCGCTTCTGCACAAAGGCGGGCTGGTGATCCTCCAGACGCAGGGCCAGCCACAGGAACACCGCCACGCACAGGATGCCCGCGGCCAGCACCGCCCACAGAAGAAGCGGCCACTGCCCGTTCAGAAGGCCCGCGCACAGAAGCGCCGACAGCATTTGCAGCAGGGCGAACATCACGCCGAACACCACGTTGCCCGCCGCCATGCTGACGCTTTTGACATACGCCAGCCCCTTGGCCCGCTTGTAATACGTGGCGGAAAAGATCAGGTCGGCCCGCATGGGCAGCACGTAGGCGATAGCGTTGGCCACGAACACCACGCCCATCCAGTCCACCACGTCCAGCGGTACGCCGTATACGCTTAAAAGGATGCGGTGGTAGACGCAATTCATCACGCAGCCGCACAGGGCGAACAGGATCAGCAGCGTCACCGTGCGCCCGTCCAGCGTGAGCAGATCGCGCATCTCGTCCCAGTGGCGGTACAGGTACCAGCCCAGCAGGCCCACCAGCACGATAAACAGCGCCATGGAGAGAATCTTTTTCCAGTTCTTGGGCAGCTTCATTGCTTCGCTTCTTTCTTTCAGCAGGCTTTATTTTGTTTTTCCTGCTCTTTTTCCATGGCCCGCTTGGCCACGTCGTTGGTGTCGGTCAGGTTGCGGTAGACCACGAACTTCTGGTACAGAAATTCCAGAACGAAATTGAGGAGCATGGTGAGCACCAGCATCAGGTCTTCGTTCCAGCCCCCGTTGGTCAGGGCGCTGCCGCCCCAGGTGGACAGAGGGGTGAACACCGCGTAGAACAGCGCCACCAGTCCCATGGCCCGGGGCACGCTGGCGTCGCTGCGGAAGGTGTACCGGCGGTTGAAGGTGAAGTTCCATAAGATGCTCAGGCACAGCGCCGTCAGGTAGCTGCCCCAGTAAGGCAGCTTCAGCGCCTTGGACAGAAGCTCGAAGCTGACCACCTGAATGAGGCCCGCGCTGGCGGAGAAAAGGGTGAACTTGACGGCCTGCCATGCTTCGGCTTTTGCCTTGTGGTTTTCGGACATGATCCCATCCTTCTTTCTTTTAAAATGATTCCGTATAAAAAGGAACAAAAGGACTTCCCCAGTATAACACAGATAGCGCCGAAAGGCGAACACTTGCATCCTTTCCCGCGCAGGGATATAATAACAATGGAGATTTTCAAGATTGCAAGAAACCGCGCCGCCCTTTCGTTTTTTTGGGGGAAGGCGGCGGAAGAAAGGCTACCGTCATGCAGAGAGTGAAACCGAGAATGAGCCGTCGCAAAGCGGTGCTGATCCTGATCGCCGCGCTGGCCGCGGCGGGCCTTCTGACGTGGGGCATTCTGTCCCTGGTGCAGGGCCAGCAGACCACCGGCGTTACCGCTACCCGGCTGCCCTGTCCCTACGATGAGAATATCAAGGCCTTCGGCAATAACGTGCTGTACTACGACGGCATGAGCATCCACTGCATGAGCGCCACGGGCGCGGTGCGCTGGTCGTTCCAGCTGGGAACCAACGCGGGCTTCGACTGCGACGGCGAGCACATCGCCGCGTGGGTGGGCTCCACCGTGTATATTCTGGACCAGAACGGCAATTCCAGCTACAACGACAATCTGGGCGAGGAAGTGCAGTTCTGCCGCATCGGCAAGCAGTATCTGGGCGCGGTGGTCGGCGAGACCGATTCCCCCCGTCTGCTGGTAAAGGACATGGCGGGCGCGCACATGGACGAGGAAGCCGACGCTTACAAAAACCTGATCCTGCTGGACTTGGGCTTCTACGGCCCCAACGGCGAGTATATGTGGACGCTGGCGCTGGACGTGTTCGGCACCGCCGCCAACAGCATCCTCAACACCTTCGAGGTGGGCAAGATGAACACCGGCGAGGTATCGCTGGGCGAGAACATCACCTACCGGGTGCTCTACGACAACGGCGTGCTGCGGGTCATCAACACCCGCAAGATGCGTGCCTTTAACTATCGGGGCACCGAGGACACCGCCCAGAGCGTGCTGGTATACGGCTGGCGGCTTCTGGACGATGAAATTCCCGAACGCGGCAACGCGCTGATGCTTTTCAGCCCCACTTCCCAGTCTGACAGCATTTACGACATCCGGGAACTGCGGCTCATTTCCGGCTCCACGGTGGATAAGCGCTACAGCCTGCCCGCCAGCTGCATCGGCGCGACGGTCTGGAACCGCACCATCTACGCCCTGTCCGCCGCTCAGCTTTTGCGGGCCGGACTGAACGACAGCCGTTTTACCACCTTCGACCTGCCCCTTGACAGTCAGGCCACTCAGCTGGTGGACACCCTCAGCGACGGACGCATCATCGTGGCCTGCGGCGAAGAAGTCTACGTGCTCACACTGCCCCGGGGCAATCTCGTCAGCGGCGTATGACCGCCCCTTTTTAAAGGAGGAATGAAGCCTGAATCCCATTGATTTCGCGGCCCTTGCCATCATTTTGATCTGCGTGCTTTTCGGCCTGTACCGGGGTTTTATCCAGTCGGTGCTGAGCCTTGGCGGAAGCCTTTTGTCCATCGTGGGTTCCTTCCTGCTTTATCCCCGGCTGGCGGACGTAGTCGCGTCCAATACCGACATCACCCGCATGATCTCCACCTATACCGACTCCCAGAGCCTGTTGGGCGATCTGGATTTGAGCAGTCAGGCGGTCAGCGGGCTGGCCGGGGACGCGATTGCGCAGGTGGTGCAGAAGGCCAATTTGCCCGAGCCTATCGGCACCCTTCTGCAGCACAACTTGTCGGCGCAGGTATTCAGCCCCATGGGCAATCTGGCCACCAACGTGGGCGACTACGTGAACCAGACCATTTTGAGCGTGTCCATCAACGTGTTGTGCTTCCTTTTGTGCTTCCTTGTCTGCTTTATCGTGGTGCATATCCTCATCAATCTGGTGCGGGCCGTGTTCCGCTTCCCGGTGCTCAAGCATCTGGACTGGCTGGCGGGCGGCGCGTTCGGCTTTCTGGTGGGCGTGCTGCTGTGCTACGTCTGCTTCACCGTGCTGCCCCTGATGGAGAGCGTCATCCCCCTCGAAAACTTCCGCACGCTGGCCGATCAAAGCGTGCTGGCCAAGACCTTCTCCGACAGCAGCCTGATCGTCTCCATCATGAACCGAAAACTGTAAAGCTCTTTTGAAAAAGTGAGGGGTCTCCCCTTTCTTTTTCTGTTTTCTTTCTTTTATTTTCATTGTCCCGGAGGTACGCCATGAGCGAATTTTTGGCCCCCCTGAACTACGACCGCGCCCGGGAAGCCCTGTGCCGTCTGAGCGCCTACGGCGGCTACGACGAGCAGAAGGCCGAAGAAGCCATGGGGATGCTGCGGGAATGTTACCCGCTGGTCTTTTCCAAAACCGAACAGGAGCGCTTTCCCAAGGGAAGCGTTCTGCTGCACCTGCAGGGAGCCAGCGTCACCGACCCGCTGATCTTCACCGGCCATCTGGACGTGCCCGACGGGCAGGCCACGCCGTTCATGCCCAATGTGCCGGACATTCCTCTCAGTGTGCCCATGAGCCGCGCCCATGTAGTGGCTTTATTGGAAGCGCTGGAGGAGCTGCTACGGGACGGCTACCGTCCGGGGGGCGACCTGTTTCTGGCCCTGAGCATGGACGGTCTCAGCGGGGCGGAGGGAGCCCGGGCCATGGCAGACTATCTGCAAAAGCTGAACATCAAGCCCTGCTTTGTGCTGGACTATGGCGGCTACGCCACGATGGAGTCCTTCCGAAGCTATCTGCCCGCGAACGTGCCGCTGGCCCTGATCGGCGTGGCGGAAAAAGGCTTGTTGATGGGGCAGGTGGAAGCGGAGCAGGTTGCGCCGGGGGACGACCCTGCAGCGCGGCTCTTACAGGGCGGCGCACGGCTGACCCGCCGGCCCCGGCAGGCGTCGCTTTGCGCGGCCAGCCGGAAGATGCTGGAAGCCATCGGCCGCAAAACGCCCGGCTTTTTCAAGCGGACGATCATGCTGCATCCTGGCCTGTTTTTCCCGCTGTTGCGCTGCCGCTGGCACGGCCGTTCCGTTTTTCATCAGTTTTTCCTCTCGGAGCTGACGGTCTACCATCTGGCGGCCTACGGCGAACCGGCCTCTCCGGCCCGGCGGGGTGAGCTTTGCTTCCGGCAGACGGTGATCCCCGGCCAGAAGACGGCCCGATTCCGTCAGCGCCTGCGCCGCCGCCTGAAGGAGCCTGCCCTGAGTTTTCACACGCAGGTGGAGTACGAGCACAGCCGTTTGAGCGCGGCCAGCGGCGAAGCGTGGGACGCGTTGGAGACCGCCATTGAGATTCAATTCGAGCGGGCGGTGATCGCGCCCTGTCTTTGCCCTTTTATCACGGACAGTCGTTTTTACGCCGCCGCGTGGGACAAGGTCTACCGTTTCTCCCCCTTCTTAGTCACCGGTGAGGAAGCGCTATCCGGCCTCTGCACCGTCACCGGCCCCAACCTTCAAACCGCCGTCCAATTCTTCCGCTCCATGCTCTCCGTCTAGGCAGGGGAAGTGATCCGCAACCTCAATCGTCGTCTTTGGCACTGCCGTGCCAAATCCTCGTTTCGGTTGACGGCTGCCGGTCGCTAACCGCCTGCGGCGGTTGTGCCCACTGGGCACGCGCTTCCTCTCGCCGCCCTTTACCCCGGACTGCGCGCCGTAGGCGCGCAGGGTGCTCGGGAGACATGACGGTTGGCCGGGGTTTTACCGCCGTGGCACGACAGGTGCCACGGCTCGCGGGTCTGGCAGGGCTAAAACCCTGCACCCTTCTCTGCGCTGGCGCGCAGGGGCATAGGGGGACATGTGGCTTGGCCAGCTTTTACCGCCGTGGCACAACAGGTGCCACGGCTCACCGGTCTGGTGTGATTTCCTGTTAGGTGGGTGATGCAGACCGCCATTCGGCGACGGGCCTCATGGCTCGCATAAACGGCCAGCGTGGATATGAAATTACGCTGGCTTTTTGTGTTGCGAAAATATCCAAGCAGCATCGAATCATCCCAGCACCGTTGGTTGAGTATGTACAGTGCCAATTATAAAGAAAAAAAGAAGCTCGCTTTTTGGCGCTGCGAAGCCACCCAATCTCTGCCGAAACATCCCAACTTGCATTTCTTTGAGTCTGCCCAGTGCCAACTGCGGGGGAGCAGAGCGGCGATAGGCAGCGGAGGGAAAAAGGCCCG
>ERZ827458.1233-NODE-1233-length-20655-cov-6.633835_pt1 | contig 20655 bp, 31 predicted proteins | sample MGYA00519706_ERZ827458 | MGnify/ENA primary metagenome ERZ827458 (study PRJEB31778, sample SAMEA3449309) | human gut metagenome | biome: human gut; feature: human-associated habitat; material: faeces | place: United Kingdom | collected 2010/2012 ...
AGTTAAATATAAATTATAAAATTATATAAGCACATGTTGAGTTTTATAAGATATTGGAGTGGAAAACAAAGCTAAGAAACTTATCCGTGAACTGATACAGGAGGAAACAGATGGTAAAAGCCATAAAAGTAATGCTGATACCAAACAATGTACAGAAAACCAAGATGTTTCAGTACGCAGGCGCTTCAAGATTTGCTTATAACTGGGCTTTGGCCAGGGAAATGGAAAACTATAAAAAAGGCGGAAAATTCCTTTCAGATGCAGAACTCAGAAAAGAATTTACAAAGCTTAGACATTCTGATGGATATGCATGGTTATTGAATATTTCAAATAATGTAACCAAACAGGCAATCAAAGATGCCTGTACTGCGTATAAGAACTTTTTTAAGGGTTTGCAGAAATTCCCAAGATTCAAGTCAAAAAAGAGATCAATGCCAAAGTTCTATCAGGACAACGTTAAGATACGATTTAGTAATACCCATGTTAAATTTGAAGGCTTTTCTTCCAGCAGGAAAGCCAATAAACAAAAAATGAATTGGGTAAGACTTGCAGAACATGGAAGGATTCCGACAGATGCTAAATATATGAATCCGAGAATATCCTTTGATGGACTAAACTGGTGGATCAGTGTATGTGTGGAATTCCCTGACAGCAGGGAAACACTTAATGATGACGGAGTCGGTATAGACCTGGGAATCAAAGAACTGGCCATCTGCTCTGATGGAACTAAGTATAAGAACATCAATAAGAGTCAGAAAATAAAGAAACTAGAAAAACAGAAACGCAGATTACAGCGTAGTATCTCTCGTTCTTACGAGAAAAATAAGAAAGGGGAAAGTTACTGTAAAACAAATAATGTAATCAAAAAGGAAAAACTTTTATTAAAACGAAATCACAGATTAACAAATATCCGTAAAAACTATTTGAATCAAATTACATCTGAGATCATAAATCGAAAACCAAGATTTATATGTATCGAAGATCTGAATGTCAGCGGAATGATGAAAAACAGATATCTATCCAAAGCAGTCCAGGAACAGGGATTTTTTGGGTTTAGAAAACAGCTCGAATACAAATGCAGTGATAAAGGAATTCAGCTTATTGTGGCTGATCGGTTTTATCCATCATCAAAGCTTTGCTGCTGTTGTGGAAACATCAAAAAAGATTTGAAGTTATCTGACAGAGTTTATAGATGTGAGTGTGGGAATATGATTGACAGAGATTTCCAGGCATCTATAAATCTCAAGACTTATGGAGAAAAATTTGCAAGCTGACACTGAAACGTTAATGCAAATATGTACGGATACGTTAGTCCGGAATTTACGCCTATGGAGAGTACAAGAACTTGTGAGTAGATTGATATTTATATCATCAAAAGCATACTCGTTGAAGTAGGAATGGAACATAGAAGTTTATAACTTTTTATAAGTTTTCAGTAACGGACACACTATGATATTTTGGCTATCAATAATCATTTTTGCAGTCGGCGTTGTTATTCTGATTGCAAATAGAATAGGAGAATCTTTAAGCTACGAATATGAGTATTCGAATGTGAGCGCAACCGTGCTTGTTTTGGGCGTAGCAGTGGCTTTTATCGGTGCGGTATATCTTTTGATCGCTGGATTGCTTTTAGCAATAAGCCAGACTACGGTTACCGCCACCAGACAGGCAAATGCCGAGAAATACAAAGCATTGACTTACAAACTGGAAAGTGAAGCTTGCCGAGATCAATTCGGACTTCTTAACAAAGAAATTATTGACGAGGTACAGAGATGGAATGTAAAAGTAACTTACTACAAAGCAATGGAAGATAACTTTTGGGTTGGAATCTATTACCCAGATGTGTACGGTGATCTGGGGACGATTGATTATGAGACATATGAGGGAGGACAAAAACCATGAAAAGAATCAAAACACTACTGGCGATAATTACCTTTATTTGCATTATCACAGGGCTAACAGGCTGTGCAGCGAATGACGATTACATGAATGACGTGAAAGGAAATCTTTCTGGAAACAGCTACACAATCTATACCTACGATAACTACGGCAAAAAGGTTATGACCACCACTGGGGACAAGATTAATATTTCCGGGAATAAAACGAAATCTAAGGGCTACGATAGCGAGGGTAACGAAACAACCAGCTATGACGTATCTTCCGTTATTACAATTCTGATTGACGGTAAAGAAATTGAAAGCTGTGGTGATACTTGTATTTTTGAGCAAAAAGGATTGGAGCCGGAGGTTGATTTTACCCAGGAAGATATTACCAGTCATTCAACCGGGAAGATTTCAGAGAACGCATACATAGCCGGGATTCTAAATTATTATAAAAATTATTTCGGAAAATCTAGGGTTGTAGTAATTAAATCCCAACTTGGACAGCCGATAGCCGCATATTCTGGTGACGAGGTGTTCTGGAAAATCCCGGATGATCTACCTAAAATGACAAAGTTAATGATTGACGGAAAAGCTCTTTATATCCACAGGGCGAACTTCCAGATTATTGACAAAGAATTACTGCGATAAAATAATCAAATTCGTTTCAAAACCTATCACCCGATAAAATATTAGGCACAAGCCAAGAAAATTGATTTTTGAGCAAATAAATCAACTAATTGTGGAGAGTTAAAACGTATGAGCCAAATAGGAACAGAACTTCCAACAGAATATTCAGACCGTTTCGATGAATTACGCCAGAACAGGTGTGAGGTAAGCTTTTACAAGTATGGTACAGCAAAGGATAACTTCGGGGAGAAGCTGGTAAACGCCTTGGAATCCCACGATATGTGCATCAAAAAGTATCGTGAGACAGGGAACACAGAATATCTTTGCGATGCTGCGAATTATTTGATGTTCGAATTTATGTATCCGCAAACTCCAGGCGCATACTTCAAGGCAACAGACAGCGGGGAAAGTGCCGGAGTTGCCGGAACACCGATTAATCAACTGAAGGAGAAGTGGTATTGATGGACTTTAAACAGACTTACTTTTCCATCTGGCAAGAAATATGGAATCTCCACAAGAAGTATGCCTTTATCTCAAAAGACGATATTCCGCAGTGGGAAAATCTCACCATGGAAGCAAAGCAGATTCACGATAAATACGCTGATTCTTTCGGTGCGAAATTTGCCGAAGCTCTTTTGTTTGCCGTAACTGCGGAAATTGATAGAAAAGCGAAATAGGACTTCCAGAATACGTCCAAAGGTGGTACAATATGGGTATCAATTATTGGGAGGTATGAGTGTATGAAGAAAGTGAAAAGAGTTATTGTTGCGGCAACTGCAATAATATGTGAGTGTTTTTCACCTATCGCAGTAAAAGCAAGTATTGATGATGTAAATACATTTTTGCAACAGTATGAAAATGATGATAATGCATTTTATACAGAAGAATACAGCGGAAAAGATTCAGAAGGGACGGAATATAAAACACTTATTGTCAGAACTGATTTATTTAAAGTAAATGTCAGCTTTATGGATATGGATGAAATTTTTGCGAATATGTCCTCACAGGAATGGTTTGACTATACCACTATTTGTAGCATAGGTATTAGTTCAAATGTTGGTTCTTTATTGTCAACTAATGTCTATGATACAAAAAGTGGAACGAAAATAGATAGCTCAAGCGATCATCCTTTATCAATGAGATTTCCTTGGATAATAAAAACCGAAAACGAACTTTCTGATGAAGAACGTACTTTCCTTATGAGGATAACGCAAGAAATATTACAAAGCGAGTTGGATAAATCCATTTCATTGAATATTGGAACTGAAAATGAGAGTAAATGCACATTCAAAGCTTGCAATGGCTTAGCAGAAGTCAGCGGAGAATACGAATTGAATAACGTATCATATAAATTTATAACTCAGTTTACTTACGAAACAGAAGATAACCAGGATGGAACATACGAAGAGTTATATACAGGCGCAAATGATATAGATATATTTGGAACAAAAGTAATGTTTGAACATAGAACATACGATAAGTAAAAAAAAATCGGCTAGGGATTTCTCCCTAGCCTTTATCTTAATTCATCCAACTATATGTATATGAGTTGTTTACATATATTTCAAATCTATCTGGTGTTATTGTGTCATAATTTCTATCATGAGGAAAACTAAATTCAAGATAAGCAGTTGAACCAGGATTTTCTACACGAGCATAATTATAATCATATCCGACAATTCTTCCACCCTTATAAAATACAACAGCGATTTGAGTAGAATAATTTTTTCTTCCTTGATTTTTTACTTCAACCATTACATTTTTATCACCAAAATTTGAAGAATAATGAATGCCAGAATTATTTGTTATTGTATTTGTTGCTTTTTCAATTTTTAAATTTATTTTAAAAGAGTCCCAAGTCTTGTCATAGTCCCAACCTTGAAGCGCACATTTTGAATGCGCCGCAAATGCAAAGTTACGTGATTTTTCGGTACCAACCATTCTTCCGTTTAAATAATATACAAACTCAACCGTTAAATCTACAATATAATCATAATGGTTTTCAAGAATTGCCACGGCTCCATACGGTGTAGATTCTGCATGATACGTTACGACATTCTTTTTACCACTGGTGTTAGTGTTTGTATTGCTATTAAATCCACCATTGCCGTTAGAAGCATTTTTCACAGTAACTTTACATGTATATTTCTTTTTACCAATCTTTGCAGTAATTGTAGCGGAACCTTTCTTTTTCGCCTTTACACGTCCCTTGGAAGATACCGTTGCCACAGACTTCTTGCTACTTGTCCATTTTACTTTTCCTTTTGTTCCAGTTACTTTTAATTGTAATGTCTGACCGACTTTCAAAGTGGCTTTTTTCTTGTTGATTTTACCAGCCGCCGATACTGGAACTGCCATACAGACAATCAGTAACATAATGGTAAAAATTGCCAGTAACTTTTTGGATTTTTTCATATGCGTTTTCCTCCCTAAATCAGTATGATATCTGTATTTTACCACTCCAAAATGAATAGTGGAATAGGAAATTTGAAAAAAGTTAAAATAATGCTTGACTTTGTACGTGCAAACTGATATATTAAAGATGTACAGAATGTACGTACAATCTGAAAGGAGTGATAAAATGTCTCCCAAAATGGGGCAAAAGTTGACAGACAATCCAAGAAACGTAAGATTGGAAGTCAGACTTACGCAGGAAGAAAATGCACTATTGGAAGAATGTGCAAAAAGACTTCAAGTCACAAAGACAAAAGTTATCACAAAGGGAATCGAATTGGTAGATAAAGATTCTCGAAACTAGAAAAACAGTCGTAGCACCGACCAAAGCACAAACGACTGTTTAAGCAACCAGAAGTCTCACATCTGGTAATTAATATCTTATCATTTGTGAGACTTCTTTTCAAGAGAAAAGGAGGTTTTTTATATATGAACGAAATCACAATTAACACAGCAAACCAGACACCTATTGAGATTGCACTTGGTATTGATGAAGAGGGTATGACTACTGCCAAAATATTGTTTGACTTTCTTGGAATGAGCAGAAACAACTATTCAAGATGGTACAAAACAAATATTACAGATAATCAGTTCGCAGAAGAGGGAATTGACTATTTCCCATTCCTCACTAATGAGGAATGCGGAGGACAGGCTAGCTATGACTGCAAGATTACCGCCAGCTTTGCAAAGAAGTTATCTATGCAATCAAAGAGTGCCAAAGGTGAGCAAGCCAGACAATATTTCCTCAAAGTGGAGGATAAATTAAAAGAAACAGTTCGCTACCCAGTACCCATGACCATTCCCGAACAGATTCAGCTTCTCGCCCAGGGAAATGTAGAACTGAATAAACGGATTGACGATATTCAGACAGAGTTTGAGACTTTAAAAATGGATTTGCCGATTCTCCCGATTGAAGCGGAGAAAATCACGGAAGCTGTAAAGAGAAAAGGAACACTGGTGCTTGGCGGCAAGGAATCAAATGCTTATAACAGCCGCTCCATACGTCAGAAGGTTTACAGTAACATTCATTCCAATCTGCGCTACCAGTTCCAGGTCAAAAGCTACAAGGCAATTAAGAGAAGTCAGGTAGAACAGGCAGTCAAGATTATTGGAGAATACAAACCGCCAGTTTTCTTGAAGAATGAGATTGATACAGAAAACGCACAGCAGAGATTCTTTTAATTAGATTTTTACAGGGATACACAGGAGGAAAAATAAAATTTCCAAAAATATAGAAAATCTAGTTGACTTTTGCTAGCAACTATTATATTATATTGCTAGCAACTAAAAGAGAGGTGATTTTGTGGTTGCTAGAAAAGATGGCTCCGAATACTTTAAAAAGCGTCGTGAAACTATCGGACAGTTTAGTGTTTCAGTGAAACGAGAAAAACTCGAAGCATTGGATAAAAAACTGAAAGAAAAAGGTCAGACAAAGACCGCATGGCTAAACGAAAAGATTGACGAAGAAATCGGAGAATAACTGAAAATGGGTATCCGCTAGCCCTAGGAAAGTTGACGGATACCCACACCAAAAAGGTATATGTAAATATTACTACAATATACCTCCATGGGTCAACTATTTTTTCTTGAATTGGAGGGATTTTCTATATGAACGAATTACAGATTTTTAATAATCCAGAATTTGGAAATATCAGAACAACTATGATTGACGGAGAGCCTTGGTTTGCTGGAAAAGATGTAGCAACGGCACTTGGATATAAAAATACTGCGGATGCTATCGGAAAGCATGTAGACTTTGACGATAAGCTGACATCGCAAATCACGATTGCAGGTCAGAAAAGAGATGTAACGGTAATCAACGAATCCGGTCTTTACGCCCTTATTTTCGGAAGCAAGTTAGAATCCGCAAAGAAATTTAAGTCGTGGGTTACAAAAGAAGTACTCCCATCCATTAGAAAGACGGGAACCTATGATTATCCAGTTCTTTCTGGAATCTCCAAAGAATTACAGGCAGTTATCGTAGTAGACAAGCGAGTAACCCAGGTAGAGCAGAAAGTTGACACCGTGAAACAGGAATTGGAAGATTTCAAACAGGATTTACCGCTTCTTGGCGTAGAGATGGACAAGGTGACAAATGCCGTGAAATCAAAAGGAACAAAGGTCTTGGGCGGAAAGTCCAGCAATGCCTATAAAAATGGCTCTCTGAGAGCGAAACTGTACAGAGATATTCACAATGAGGTGCGCCGACAGTTTGGCGTGACTACATATAAGGCAATCAAACGGAAACAGTGCGAGAAAGCGGTAAAATTGGTTGAAGATTATAAGCCACCGATTTATCTGGAAGAACTGATTGACAACGAGAACGCACAGGAAAGAATGTTTTAACAGGATACGCGGATTACACAGGAGGAAAATAAAATGACAGAAAATATGGATAGAGAAAACACAATGTTCGAAGTAGAGGACACTATTGATAAAATCAAGTTTCTTGTGGATGATTTCATGGAACAGTATGGATTTAACAGCACAGAAGAGATGGACGAACTGAAAACATGGCAGTTTGCGTATAACAAAGAATTTATGACAATGAAACTGTTGATTTTGAGTGATTACGCCAATAAAGCAAGACAGAAATTTAAGGCTCTTGAATCTATGGAGCAGAAAGCGTGATCGTATGGCAAACAGAATCCAGTTCAATGACTTTCAGAAAAAGAGCGTGTACGCCAAGTGCAACGGAAAATGTGCGATATGCGGTAAGCCTGTCAAATTCAAGAAAATGACAATCGACCACATTACGCCGTTGTCCCGGGGCGGCACCAATGATATTAAGAATCTGCAACTGGCTTGTAAGCGTTGCAATAGCATGAAGAGCAACATGACAATGGATGATATGATGGGGCAGATTTCCGAGATTTTGAAGTATAACCGCAAACAGAAGTTGATTAGAGTGTTGGGAGGAATTGTAGAATGATTGACTATAAAGAAGAAATCAAGAAACTTTTGGAAAAAGTAGATGATTATTATGATCTCAAAAGAACATATAAGTTGCTCGAATATCTGTACTTAGAGGAAGTTTTAAAAACAGTGAAATGATACCAAAGTATACTGAATGATACTTTCACCGTATGTTATACTATAAAATCATAATAAGCAATTTTTAAAGCGTTTACCTTTCGGGGTAGGCGCTTTTTTGTTGCCAAAAAATAAATCATAAAGGAGATATGAATTTATGCTGGTAGAAATCGTTGGAAAAAGATACGAAGAAAAGTTACTTACTACGTCAAGAAAAATCGCAGAATCTTTCGAAAAAGAGCACAAGGAAGTAATAAGGGCAATTGAAGGACAAGTTGACGCAGAGGGTAAAACCAAACATTTAGGTCTTGTAACACAGATTTCTCAAAGGGGAGATATCCCCCTTTCTGATTATTTTATAAAAACTTCTTATATCGGAGAAAACAATCGTGAGTATACCGAATACCTTATAACAAGAGATGGATTTTCCTTGTTAGCCATGGGATTTAATGGTGAAAAAGCATTACAGTGGAAACTTAAATACATTGACGCTTTTAATAAAATGGAATCTGAATTAAAAAGAATTCATACAGAACGTCAGCAATGGCAAATCGAGCGTGACAAGGGTGTTGTTATTCGACATATCCTAACAGATACAATTAAGATGAAAATAACGGAAAGCCAAAATAAAAGATTTGCTTATCCAAATTACACAAATTTAATTTATCGTAATTTATTCGGAAAAACAGCCAAAGAGCTTGAAAGTGATTATGGGGTAAAAGCAAAAGAAAATCTTAGAGATTTCTTCACAGGTGATGACTTAGCAAAAGTACAAAATATGGAAATGCTTGTAAGCAGCCTTATTAATTGCGGATGGGGATATCAGCAAATTAAAGAATTTGTTCAAAGTGAAGCAACTAAAATGATTGCTTGAGAGCACTCTAATTTGAAATCAGAGTGCTAAAGTAGGTGAATATATGGCAGAAGTATTTCTTAAAGTGGATGGGGTAGCATTGCCCTGTCCTTCTTCTTTTACATGGGGATTACAGGATATATCGGCATCAGAATCCGGCAGAACAGACGATACGACCATGCACAAAAACAGAGTTGGACAGAAGCGAAAGCTGTCTGTAGGTTGGAATGGCCCAGATTGGGACACTGCTTGCAAAATTATACAGGCAGTAAATCCAGAGTACATACAGGTCACATATCCAGACCTGTTATCCGCAAATAAGCACGAAACCAGAACATTTTATGTTGGGGACAGGGAATCACCCTTTAAGTGCTGGTGGATTGGAAATGAGCGCATGGAAGGACTTAGTTTTGACTTTATCGAGAGGTAAGATATGCGAAATTTATCAACGGAATTTAAAGAACAACAGAATAGTGGGAACCGTAACTATCTGAAATATGCAGATTTTACCTTCACGGATGGAAGCACATTATCCATTACAGACAAAGATTTATGGTCTAATGGTTTTAAATTTGAGGATGCAGTATCGCAAAGCGGTTCTTTTGATATCGGCGCAGCTATCGTAAATAAGTTGACACTGCAGATCAACAACTTTTCTGGAAAGTACACAGATTACATCTGGGACGGAGCAAGAGTTGTTTGCTATATTGGGCTTGAATTATCTACTGGCATTGAAAAAATCCGTATCTGTACTATGACGGTAACAGATGCTCCATATCAAAGCACTGCAATTATCAGCCTAACCTGCGAAGATTCAATGCGATTATTTGATCGCGATTATTCAGAAAGTAAACTGACTTATCCGGCAACAAGATTACAAATCATCCAGGATGCTTGCGAGGTGTGCGGAGTAACACTTCAATCTACAAGGTTTGATAATGATGATTTTGTGATTCAGAATCGACCAGATGATAGTAGCATTACTTTCCGACAGGTAATTGCATGGGTAGCGCAGATGGGCTGCCAGTGGGCGAAATGTGACGAATATGGTCGCTTATGCTTTGGATGGTACGAACGTGAAGTCCCGGATAATTTTTATGATTTGGTGGAAACTCCATGGAAAGATGTAGAAGGTAACGACATATTAGATACCACTGGTGAACAAATCATTACTATCATGCAGACTGGGATTACAGCAATTCAAACAAACGGATTTACTCCGTGGCTGTATGATCTTGAAATAACAGGTATAAAAGTTACAGAATACGTTGAAAATTCTTCTCAAAATGAAGCGAAAACATATCAGTCGGGGAAATCTGGCTACGTTATCGAAATAAGTGATAATAAGCTAATCCAAGAGGGAACAGGAGAAGAAATCTGTAAGATTATTTCAGACAGATGTGTTGGAATGAAATTCAGACCGTTTTCTACCGGTGCTTTAACAAATATTGCATGGGAAGCTGGTGACACCATTGCGATTTCCGATAGAAACGGAAAACAGTATAAGAGCTACCTAACTTCTGTTACTTTGAATCCAGGCGCATTTGAGCAACTTGAATGCAGTGCTAAGAGTGCATCCAGGAATAAGCAGAAACAATATAGCCTTAATCAACAAATACAGGCAGAAAATAATAAGAATTTAAGAGATGAACGTACCGCAAGAGAAAAGGCAATTGAAGAATTGTCTCAAAGATTGTCTGAATCTTCCGGTACATATACTACTGTGGAAACACAGCCGGACGGAAGCAACATCTATTATCTTCATAATAAGCCGCAGTTATCCGATTCTGACATTGTATGGAAAATGACTGCAGAAGCGTGGGCTGTTTCTACAGATGGTGGACAACATTGGAATGGCGGTATGACGGTCGATGGTGATGTAATTGCCAGAATCCTTACTGCTACAGGCGTTAATGCTGACTGGATTAATACAGGAACTATTAAAGCAATTGACAAAGACGGAAATACAACTTTCCTGGTTGATGTAACAACAGGAAGGGTTGTTATTAATGCAGACTCAGTACAAATCAAGGGAAAAGATGTTAATGCAATTGCAAAGGAAAAAGCAGAAAAAGAAGTAAATAATTTTATAAGCAATACATACACAACTGATATCAATAATTTACAGTCTCAAATCGACGGACAGATTGAGACTTTTTTTTATGACTATGAACCAACCTTGCAGAATATCCCGGCTTCTGGTTGGACTACCAACGAAGAACGAAAGAAACATGAGGGTGACTTATTTTACTGGAAATCCAAAGGATATGCTTACCGTTTTATGCAAGATGGGGCAACATGGAAGTGGCAACTGGTACAAGATACTGATATCACGTTAGCACTTGCCGCCGCAGAAAAAGCGCAAGATACGGCAGATCATAAGCGGCGTGTATTCGTCGTTCAGCCAAAGCCACCTTATGACATTGGAGACTTATGGACGCAAGGCTCTAATGGTGACTTGATGAGATGTAAGGTTGCCAGAGCAAGCGGCTCTTATTCAGTGGATGATTGGGAAAAGGCTTCAAAGTATACGGACGATAGCTCTTTAGACTTATTTATTAATGGTGTTTTTAAAGATTCTCTTAATTCTTTAAAAACACAGATAGACGGGAAAATTGAGACTTGGTATCAGCCAAACGATCCATCTGTAAAATGGACAAAAACAGAGGAATATCCATGGTGTGATATTGACGGAAACAAGATTCTGGATGAATCCGGGAATGAAATTGTTTTGGTATGGGAATCTGAGAAGGTAGAGCATGAAGGCGATCTTTGGCATAATACCACGGATAACACCCAGTGGATATACAAATCTGGCATCTGGCAACCACAGTCCATACCAAATGAATTGTTGGACAAGATAGACGGTAAATCATCTGTTTACATGATTCAGCCAACACCACCATATTACGAAGGTGACTTGTGGGTAACGACCAATAGTGAAGGAAAGGCTTCTCTCAAAACTTCTTTTGTAAATCGTATTAATGGTGACTTTACTGCATCCGATTGGATTGACTTCAAGTACGCAGACAAAGACGATATCAAAAATGCAATTGATAATTACGATACCAGTCTTGGACAGGATGAAGTGTTCAATAAACTCACAAAAGGCGGGACAGAACAGGGAATCTACATCGAGGACGGAAAAGTATATATCAATGCAAAATATATTCTGGCTGGATTGCTTGCCGGTGAGAGAATTAATGGTCGTGGGCTAAAAGTCATTAATGATGACAAGAACGTAACCTTAGAAATCGACAGCAAAGGAAACGTCATCCTAGCTCCAAAAACTTTTTCCTTACAAGGCAAAACAGTAAAGGAAATTGCAGATTCTTCTGCCAGCACCGCAGTTTCTGGACAGACACAAGCCGATATTTTCAACAAACTTACCAATGGCGGCAAGGCACAGGGGATTTACTTGGATGAAAACGGAAATGTCTATGTAAATGGAGAATACGTGCAAGCCAAAGGAATTAGGGTTGTTGATGGTAATGGAAAGACCACTTTTGCCATTGACAAAACCACTGGTGCAGTAACAATTTCAGCTTCCAGTTTTGCTCTTGGGGATAAGAGTATTTCCAGTATTGCAAGCGAGGAAGCACAAAAGAAGATTGATGCATTGCCAAAAGATACGGACAATCTTTTAAATGGGTATCTTCTTACAAAATCAGATGTAGAAACATATTGGGATTATAGCGGAAGTATTAATTATGATGTGATAAATCCTAATAAAAGTCGTGATGGTGCAGTTGCTATTACAGCGAATGGCTCTGATTGCTATTTGAGCGCAAAGAGAAGTAATAACCAGGTTGTACGATTGCCTGGAACATATCAAGTGTCAGTCTGGCTAAAAGCAACTCAAAACATGAAAATAAAAGTGTCGCTAAATAGAGTAGCACAAGATGTAAGCGTCACTACAGAGTGGAAAAAATATGAATTTTTGCAAAATGTTACAAAGATAAGTTCAAATTATCAATTATTTACAATCGGTGGATTCAACAGTTTTACAAGCGGTACTTTGGGAGTTTATCGCCCGGAAGTAACTGTGGCGGTAAGTAGTGAACATGTATTGAACTTGCTCACAGATAATGGGGCAAAGCAAGGAATATACATGTATAATAACAACCTTTATGTAAATGGACAATTTATTAAAGCACTAAGTATAGCTGCTGACGCTTTGAAGGCTGGTGCTGTTACCACTGAAAAATTAGACGCAAAAGCGGTCACGGCAGAAAAAATGTCCGTGCAGGAACTTGCAGCAGTTGGAGCAACAATTGCAGGTTTTATTATCAGTAGTGACAGAATAAAAAGAACACTGTCTGGCAATACATTAGATATATTCGCAGGAAATGAATACAATCCTCCTAGTTTACTTTCACAAAATTCAACAGGCGATTTCGTGAAATACTCTGGAAATGGGGTGCAATCGAGCACACCTGCGTCATTGACTTTAGTTCTGGGAGATACAACCTCTAAAAACGGATGGACATCTGGAGCAAAACATTATTTGGGAAGAACTCAATTTAATGAAGAGGTGAAAGTAGTTGGAAACTTCTCCGTCACAGGAACTAAATCCGTTATAGCCAAAACCGAAAACTATGGCAACCAACTATTCTATTGTTATGAAACCCCAACCCCAACTCTTGGAGATTTTGGCGGTGGAGTAATTGGGAAAGACGGAATGGCAATCATCTCAATTGATGATATATTCCAGGAATCAACAGAAACAGCAATTGAATACTATGTATTCCTTCAAAATGAGGGAGAAGGGCAGTCTTGGGTATCTGAAAAGTCAGATACCTATTTTGTTGTCAAGGGAACCCCAGGACTTCGGTTTGCATGGGAGCTGAAAGCTAAACAGAAGAACAAAGAGTATATCCGTTTCAATGCCGGAAAAGAAGACCGAGAAGTGAATTTTGAGACAGTCAACCTTGAAAATGTAATGTTCGAAGAACGCGAAAAAATTATACAAGAAATGGAAGGAGAATTATTATGAGCCAGATTAAAAAACTTACATCATTTATGAAACTGTCAACAGGTGAGGGCGATAGAATCGCTTTTACCTATTCAACAATTGATACCGAAAGCGGAAAGGTTTTGAGCCAGAATGAGAAAGGAAATTTTCTTATTTTTGACGATGGGCTTTCGTCAAACATTAAGGCGATTGAAGACTATATCAATAAAAATCAGTTGAATTAAAGGAGGACAACAACATGCCAAAATGGACTGAATACACATCAAAAAATACGTTAGCGGATAATGACGAAGTAATGTTGTATGACGCAACTGCGAGAGCGAATAAACGTGGACTAATGAGCAAGTTTTGGGATTATGTCGTTGATAAAATGGCAACGGCTGTGATCTCGAAATTGGAGACCGATAACAAGACAATCATCGGGGCAATAAATGCACTAAATAGTGACTGTTCAAAAACAAAGGTTTTCACAATGCAAACCGAATACGGACATCTATATTTTAAAAAAAATGTAAACGTGGTAGGTGTATACGGCTCATTTGAAAACTTACCGCTTAATACGAAACTAATTAAAATAACAAAAGATTATAAAGATTTTAATCCTAATTATAACTATGCAGTTTTAGATGTAAAAAGTGGTGAAGCGCCCTATGTTACTGTTGGCTCCATATGGTTGTATCTTGACGGACAAACAATGCAATTATGTAAGCCAGCGAATCTTTCAAAAGCTTATATTGTAGGAAACTATGTTATACAGGCATAATAGTGACTTTCGACCTTTGAACAGATTACTATTTTAACGCCTACAAGTAATAAAAAATCCATGCCAATTATTTGCAAAGTTTGAACCATCTTTATGCCTGATTTCTATAGATGTTTCGCCTTGCATGGTAATGCTATAGAGTTTATTGGAGAAACAAGAAAAAAATAACAAAACACTACCAAACATAAAATGAATATGCTATAATCAGCATATCAAAATAGGAACAACAAAAAGGGAGCTGAGTTCCCGACTACCAATCAAAAAACTCAGCTCCAAGCACCACAAAGGGTACAAGGATATTATAGCATAGTACCTTCCCTTTGTGGCAACAACAGCCATGATTCCGTGAAATTTAATCATGGTAGATATATTGTATAAAGAGTTTATGCTAAAGAGCACTCCAAATGGGGTGCTTTTTATTATGCACTTTTTAACCTTAATAATGAAAGGAGAACATACATGAATATCAATACCTCATTAATCAGCAACAATAACAGCTACGCAGGACAAACACCTCTGTATATTGTCATTCACAATACGGATAATACAGCCAAGACAGCAGATGCCAAAGCACACGCCACCGCACAGCATAATGGCAATTTTCATGGCTATTCAGCCCACGTATTCGTTGACGATAAGTCAGCATACCAGGCCTTGCCGTATAATCGTGGAGCCTGGCATGTTGGGGTAAATTACGGCGGTAAGCTTTTTGGAACTGTAAACAATCACAACTCTATTGGAATTGAAATGTGCATGAATGCTGGATATAACTACGAAAAAGCATTCCAGAATACTGTTGATGTGTGCAAGCAGCTTATGAAGAAATACGGAATCCCAGCAAGCCGAGTAGTGCAGCATTACGATGTGTGCGCTAAGAATTGTCCATCCGTTATCCGTAAAAATGGTGACTGGGATAGATTCAAGAAGCTCATTTCCAGTGAAACCGTGACAGCGCCAACCACAAAGCCGACTGTAAAAGTTGATAAGTATTACCGTGTCCGTAAGACCTGGAAGGATTCCAAGAGCCAGATCGGGGCGTACAAGTCACTGAAAAATGCGAAAAAGGCTTGCAAAGCTGGTTACTCTGTTTTTGACTGGAATGGAAAAGCGGTGTATTCCGTAACAGCAAAGAAAAGTGTAGACAAGGTTGCAAAAGAGGTAATCAATGGCGAATGGGGGAACGGACAAGATAGACGAGACCGCCTGGAAGCTGCCGGCTACAACTACGCAGAAGTGCAGAAAAAAGTCAACGAATTACTGAAATAATAACACTCCCGGGGTTTTCCCGGGAGCTACTTAAATGTTGTATATTCTTCAAATTCGTTTTTTATTTTTGCAAAGTCTTTTCTTCTGATAGGCACAGTATCCCCAGAAAACATAAGGAACGAAGTGTTTATTTCTTTTACCTCATCCATGTTTATTAAGTAGCTCTGGTGGCACCTCAAGAATCTGGAATCCAGTAATTCTTCAATATCAGACAGTTTACATCGTTCCGTATAAACTATACCGCAAGTGCAGTGAATAATGATGTATTTGTTTCGGCTCTCAATATATTCGATATTTTGAAATTCCACCCGATGAATAAAGTCTTTTCCTTTTATCATAAGAGTGCTTTTGCTGATATGTTCCAGAGCATGATTGAAAGCAGTATACATTCTGCCATTTTCAGATCCTTTTATAATATAGTGAATTGGGAGTAAATCAAGAGCTTCAAAAACATACTCTTTGTGGGCTGTCCAGAAAATAATATTTCCATCATAGCCATTTAATCTCAATTCCTTTGCAACTTCAATTCCATTTTCTTCTCTCAAAACGATATCCAAAACTACAATATCATACCATTCGCCATCTGCCACATCATCAATAAGTGGCTGTCCTTTATCATACGGAGTAATCAATGCTTTTATATCACCATTTCGTTTGAGAAAATTATTAATCCGATGCATAAATATACCAATCTGGATTTCGTTATCATCACATATTGCAATTCGCATTCAAATCATCCCTTTTCATGTAAAATTCGCCACCAGAGGTGCTAATTTCGCCATTTCCTGTGTAATTGTATATTTTTTGATACAATGTTATTGTAATACATTAAGATGATAGTGTAAAGGGGATGGATTCATGGAGAAACATAAAAAAATCATAATTGTGTTTATACTGATATTCGTGCATGTGCTCTTGATTCAATATGTTTACTTCTGCCCGGAGCGTAGTATTATCTTTGGGAGGGGTAAAACTATCGCAATTGCAAAAGCAGAGGTAAAACAGGTTGTCCATGAGCGCTATAAATCCCTCGCTGACAAGCATCCAGCCCCTTTATTTCTATCTACATATATAACGAATGAAAAGTACCAAAATCACAATATCTATACTGAAAAAATCATAATTTGCAATAATATCGAGGAAAAGCAACTTGCCAGAAAGGATTTAAGCGGAGATGATTCCATTCCAGTATATAGTTATGAAAACATGATATAATTTAATAAATAAGAACAGATGTTTGGAATATTGGGAGGGATTTACGTGGATTACAAGAAAGAAATTATTGAGATGCTTGAAAATATACATAGCGAAAAGTTTATGAAGTTTTTGTATAACATGATTATTTCATTTAAAAAACAATGGGGCTATTAAAAAAAGCAGGGAGATTAATCCCTGCTTTTTTTGTAAAGAAATTCAATCATGTCGAAAACACTCTTTTTATCAGTGTCACTCAGTTCAAGCAACAGCTTAACATGTTCTACAGATATTGTGTCAGTCATAAGTTTTGGGATAAAATCTGTTTCGGTTTCTAAATTATCTTCCCACCCCATCAAATATGCTGGAGTAGTGCAGAGCGCATCCGCCAATGGCTTTGCATATTCTGCTGGTACCTTGTCAATATCTCCTTTTTCATATCTAAATATAGTAGATCTTGATACGCCCAACTTTTCAGCAAGTTCATCAGCGCTCATACCAAGCTGTTTTCTTCTCTTTTTTATTTGTTCGCCAGTTTTCGACATTTTGTACACCTCCTTTCTGAAATATATAATATCATTAATGTTGCAAAAATGCAACAAAAATAATTGCAAAAATGCGAATTTTTATATTGACAAATGCGACTGCAAGAGGTAATATATAATCACAAAGTCGCATTAATGCTACTAGAAAGGAGGTAACGCTTGTGGTTGTAAATATAGCAAGGCTTAAAGGTAAAATTGTTGAACATGGAAATACACAAGAAGCTGTTGCAAGCGCAATTGGTATGGATAGAAGCACTTTTTACCGTAAGCTGAAAGATGGCGGCGAAAAGTTTACAATTGGTGAAATTCACGGAATTGTAAGCGCAGTTCCTTTAAGTAGGGAAGAAGCAATAGATATTTTTTTTACACAGTAGTCGCAATAATGCGACAGGAGGTATTAATGTTAATTCATTTAAAAAAAGCTCTTGATGATAAAGGAATTACAATCAGAGCGTTTGCAAAGGTTCTTGGTGTTGATGAAAGGACTATTCAGAACAAGATAAAGGGGAAAACACCTTTTACTTATCCAGAAGCAGTCCTTTCTAAAAAAGAGCTTTTCCCAGAATATGATCTGGAATATCTGTTTAAAGAAGAATAGCAAAAAACTGACAGGAGTGCTGTCCTATCAGTTCTTGCCTAAATTTGTTTACCTTATGTGTTTTGCAGACTGAACGCACTTGTTGAGTCACATAAGCAGCACCAAATGTTTCTTGAAACACTTCACCACTTACGCAGTTTTAGTTCTGCGATTGAGTAAAAAGGATTAGCTGCCCATTAGTTGGCGAATGTAGGAATTTTGTTCAATACGGTGAACGAAATTGCTTAACGTACTTTGGTAACGCAGGTTACTCTGCTTGCAACCTACAATAAGGAACAGGGCAAATTCAAAAGTTGGGTCAAAGCAAACAACTCCTTTCATTGCCCATTATTTGGGTATGAAAGAATTTTAACACATAGGAAAAATATTTTCAACACAAAACGGAATTGAAAGTCAGATTAAGAAAGGAGTGATAAACACGAACCAGTTAGTACATATTGGAAATTCGGATATCTCAATAAAAGAGTATAACGGTCAGCGAGTGGTTACATTCAAAGATATTGATGCAGTTCATGGCAGACCAGACGGAACAGCAAGCAGAAATTTCAGAACAAACAGAGAGCGCTTTATTGAGAGCGAAGATTTCTTCCGAGTAAGCGCCGACGAAATTCGTCGTACCAAAATTTTTGACATTCCAGACAAGGCAACTTCTGATTATGCGCTTATTACAGAACAGGGTTATCTAATGCTAGTAAAGTCCTTCACAGACGATTTAGCATGGGATGTTCAGCGACAGCTTGTGAATGGGTACTTTAAAACCAAAGAAACTGTAAAAAGGGCATTGTCACCAGAACTTCAAATGTTACAGGGGCTACTTTCACAAATGGTTGAAAAAGAACTTGCTGACAAAGAAAGAGATAGACAGATTTTAATTGCCAAAGAAACCGCAGATAAAGCTGTTGCGACAACAGAGAACATCAAAGAAGCGGTTAAGCCTGTATTTGATAACTGGCGTTCAGAAATTAATTCTAAATTCAATCGCATACAAAAAGGTGCTGGAGCAGAGTTTAAAATGCTTAGAACAGAAATGTACACAGAATTGGAACGCCGGGCTGGATGTGATCTGAATACAAGATTAAGAAATAAGCGAAAACGCATGGCTGAAAATGGTTGCACCAAAACAGAGATTAATTCACTAAACAAAATGGACGTCATCGATGACGATAAAAAGCTGCGAGAGATTTTCTCCAAAATCGTAACTGAATACGAAATTAAATATTGTGCGTAGAAGAAAGGAAGTGAAATAGATAATGTCAGAAAAGGAAAAGAGAATAGTAGAGAAGTTAAAAGAAGTAATTCCGAAAATGTCAGATTTTGACAAGGGATATATTCTCGGAAAAGTCGAAGGAATGACAAGTGAGAAAGAAGCAGAAGAAGAGTGTTCTGAACAGGAGGATGCAAGTTGAAACCAGATAACGAAACAATAATCCGTTTTAAAAACGGTCGCATATTGCATCTACCATACGAAGCGTACGATAAAATAGCTTTTTACGGCGAAGGAGTTACAGAAATTCGATGGAATACTGGAAATTCTCAGACTGAAATTCAGTTAAAACAGGAAGATGTACTCTACATCGCTAGGACAACGCAGAACACACTTGACAGCAAAAATTATACCACAGGGGAGAGAATAAAAGAAAATAGGGAGGAAAAACAATGATTAAATTTGAAAACGGATTAGTTAACATTTCTGGTAAAGGTATTGTTATTCTTTCAGAGTATGCAGTTATTACCCATGAAATTAAAGAGATGTTTGTAAAAGATGGTAGAAAAGAGGAAGAAGTAAAAGAACAGCTCAGACATTCGTTCGATCATGGCCTTATGAACAAGGAAGAACTTGACAAAGAAATCAAGGAAAAGTTCAAACAGGCAGATGCAATTATTCCGATTATTTCGCTTCTGGAAGAAATACTTAAAACATTCGGTACAAAAGACAAGGAGAATTAATCATGGGAGAAACTAAGAGCACAGATTACATTCCAGAGAACGCCAATGAAGAATATGCACTTCTGGTTGGAAGATTAAAGGCATTTGAAGCTTGGGCGAATAGCGTGAAAGATTATGATTTCACAAAGGACATGGCATTCAAAATGCTTGGGCTTGGTTTAGAGGAATCAAAGGAGGAAAAGAAAGAATGAAATGCTTTAAAGGCTTTGATAAAGACTTAAAGTGCAGAGATTTCCAGTATGAAATCGGAAAAGAATATTCGGAAGAAAAAGCAGACATTTGCAATTATGGATTCCATGCATGCGAATTTCCTATGGATGTATTCAATTATTATCCACCTTCAGATTCCAGATATTGCGAAGTGGAGCTTGAAGCGAATAATCAGAAATCATCTGATGATAGCAAGAGAGTTGGGAAGAAAATTTCCGTGAAAGCAGAAATTGGAATTGCTGGAATTATCAAAGCTGGCGTTGAATACATCAAAGAGCAAGTTAATTGGGAAGACGATAAGGCAACC
>ERZ827458.1239-NODE-1239-length-20489-cov-3.450279_pt1 | contig 20489 bp, 19 predicted proteins | sample MGYA00519706_ERZ827458 | MGnify/ENA primary metagenome ERZ827458 (study PRJEB31778, sample SAMEA3449309) | human gut metagenome | biome: human gut; feature: human-associated habitat; material: faeces | place: United Kingdom | collected 2010/2012 ...
TTGACGACTTTGGTCATGTCGCTTCCGGCAGCGGCGAGAATGGCGGCAACGTTCTTGCAGCTCTGCTCGGCCTGGGTGTCGATGGTGTCACCGGCAGGAGCGCCGGTCGCAGGATCGACGGGGATCTGGCCGGAGGCAAAAACAAGGCCGTTCGTAACGATCGCCTGAGAATACGGGCCGATCGCGGCGGGGGCGGTTTCGGTGGAAATTACTTTCATGACAACATTCCTCCTTAAGAATAACGTTTTCGGAAATTGGCAGCGGTACTGCCGTGCTTACGATGCCATTATAAGCGCGTTAAAAATGTTTAGTCAATATAAAAATGTTCATTCAACGCGCTTTCGGATGAGTGAACAATTTTTCATTGACGTTATTGTTGACTATCGATATTGACACGGCGCGGGGCATGAATTAAAATAGTTAGTTGTGTATAAAATGGGGAATCTGGTGTGACTATGGAACAGAAAAACAGTAAAAAAACCATGTCCTTCACGCGTATGGACCGCATGGTGCTGGAATCTTATAAGACACTGTGCGAAGGCCTTGCCAACTATCTGGGGGACGGGTATGAGATCGTTCTGCACAGTCTGGAAAACTACGATAATTCCGTTATCAAGATCATCAACGGCTACTATACCGGCCGCAAGGAAGGCGCGCCGATCACCGATCTTGCGCTGCATATGCTGGAGGATATCCGCCACAACAACGGCAAGGACTATATCGCCTATTATTCTAAAAACAAAAAGGGCGAGCCCATGCATTCCACGACGATCGCCATCCGCAGCGAGAACGCGAAGATCGTCGGGCTGCTGTGCATCAACTTTTATCTGAATACGCCGCTTGCCTCCGTTATAAGCACGCTGATGAAGACGGATGGTGGCGCAAGCGTCGGCCGGGAAGAAAACTTTGCTGACAGCCCGTCACAGCTCGTCGGCGATACGATTGCGGAGACAAAGCGCGTCGTAATGGCGGACGCCGATATCGCCGTGCACGACAAGAACAAGGAGATCATCGCGCGGCTCTACAGTAAGGGTTTTTTCAAACTGAAAAACAGCGTTGTAGAATGTGCCGAGGCGCTGGGCATCAGCAAGAATACCGTCTATCTCCATATCCGCAGCTGCAAAAATTCCTGAAGGGCTGCATGATATATAAAGACATAAAGAGACCGCCGCGCACGGAGCGGCGGTCTCTTTTATCGTGGGAGCACTCTATCTGCCGTGCTGTACCGTGCGGCGGATGGAGTGCTCTCGCTGTCAATGAAAAAAATCAGGTTTTATATAGAGAACTGTAAAGAAAAAATATGTATTAATTGCAAAATGCGAAATATGGTGGTATTCTTTTGTTGAACCTAAGCATCCCGGCGGGATAGCAAAAGGCCCCGCCGACGGCGGGGCCTTTTGCTTTCACACACTGTGAATCCGCAACTAAATGCGGTAAGGGCGCAGAACGCTTATTTGAACTTGTAGTGTAATCCCAAGTGGTAGTAGGGATCATCTATATTTTTAGCATAATTTTTGAATTTGTCAATAGAGGAGAGCCAAAAATGGAAGAGAAAAAAACGATCCGGCCGCATTCTCCGTATTATATCGGCCTTGACGTAGGCACAAATTCCGTCGGCTGGGCGGTGACCGATCCGGAATACAACGTTTTGCGCTTCAAGGGAAACTCCATGTGGGGCGCGAGATTGTTTGAGGAGGCAAAACCGGCGGCGGACCGGCGCGCGGCGCGCATTGCCCGCCGACGTCTGGAGCGGAGAAAACAGAGACTTCTGTATCTGGAAGACTTTTTCTCCGCGGAGATCGGGAAGTCTGACCCGCTCTTTTTCCGCCGGCTGCATGAAAGCGCGCTCTTTCCGGACGATAAGACGGCCGGAAGCGGGAAATACACGCTTTTCAATGACCCGGATTTTACGGATCGGGATTATCTGCGCCGGTACCCCACGGTGTACCACCTGCGCAGCGAACTGGTGCATTCCTCCGAGCCGCACGACCCGCGGCTCGTATTTCTGGCGCTGCACCATATCATCAAGCACCGCGGGCATTTCCTTTATGAAACATCGGAGAACGGCGACGAATGCCCGACGGTAGACGCTGCGATGCGGGAGCTGACAGAGTATCTCTCGGCGGAAATGAATGTGGAGCTGGGATTGGAGCCGGAGTACTTCACGATCCTTGTCGACCGCAATATGCGCATATCCCAGAAGAAGGCGGCGCTGCGCGCCGCTCTGGGGAGGTCGGTGCAGACGGAGGAGAGCGGCGCGGATATTCAGGCCCTGTCCGATCTTCTTGCGGGGGCCAAAGTCAAGCTGGCTGCGCTCTATGACGATGAGTCGCTCAAAAATGCCGAACCGGCGAGCGTCGCGCTGAGCGACGATCTGGACGCCGCGTTTGACGCTCTCTCGTCGACGTTGGGCGAGCGGGTGGAGCTGCTGCTTGCGGCAAAAAAAGTGTTTGATGCGGCGCGGCTGTCGGAAATGCGCGGCGGCGAAGCGTATCTCTGCGATGCAAAGGTCCGTCAGTATGAGAAAAACCATGCCGACCTTCGTGCGCTGAAAGACTATGTGAGAGAAGCGGCACCGGATAAATACCGGAGCATATTCTATAAAAACGCGAAGTTCCCGAATAACTATGCCGCCTACAGCCGCTACCGTTCGGAGAGCGGGGATAAGACCTGCAAGCAGGAAGACTTTTGCGCGTTCCTCAAGTCTGTGCTGCCGAAACCGGCGGCGGAGCATCCGTTTGCGCCGCAGTATGCGCAGATCGAAGAGAAGACGTTTCTTCCGCGGCTGACCGGCAGCGAAAACGGCATCATCCCGTATCAGCTTCACCGGCAGGAGCTGCGGAAAATTCTGGATAACGCATCGGCGTATCTGCCGTTCCTGCTGGAAGAGGATGAGGACGGCATCTCTGTGCGCGAGAAGATCGAAGCGGTGTTTTCCTTCCGTGTGCCGTATTATGTCGGGCCGCTGAAAGGCCGTTGGGCAGAGCGGACTGAGGAAGCAAAGAGAACCGGCGAGAAAGCCTACCCTTGGAATTTTGAAAAAGTTGTGGATCTCGACGCGAGCGCGGCGGCCTTTCTGAAAGACCTGATCGGAAAATGCACCTACACCGGCGCGCCGGTGCTGCCGAAGGACTCTCTGCTGTACAGCGAATTTATGCTTCTCAACGAGCTGAACCCGCTGCGTCTCAACGGAAACGAGCTCCCGGTCAGCGTAAAGCAGCAGCTGATCGAAGACCTGTTCAAAAAAGAAAACCGCCGCATGACGAAAAAACGCATTCTGGACTATCTGGTCATGCACGGCTATGCCGCAAAAACCGATGAGATCAGCGGCATTGACGACCCGGTGAAGACCAGACTGCGTTCGTACCACGATTTTGCGCCGCTCATCCCCGTGCTCGGCGAGGAAGCGGTGGAGAAGATCATCGAAGGAACGCTGGTATACAGCGACGACAAGCGTATGCTGCGCCGCTGGCTGAAAAAGAATTTCCCTGCGCTGAACGAGGACGATGTGCGGAAGATCTGCCGTCTGAAATATGCCGACTGGGGACGCCTTTCCAAAGAGTTTCTGACGGAACTCTATTCCGGCGCGGATGAGCAGGGCGAGGCGCAGAACATTCTGTATTTTCTGCGAAACACCAATCTCAATCTCATGCAGTTGCTCAACGATCCGGAGCACGCCAATCTTCCGGCCGCAGCGGAGGAGCGGCGGCGCGCCCGTTTCGGAAGCAACAGTCTCCGCTCCCAGCTGGACGAAATGTACATTTCTCCCGCCGTGCGCCGCAGCATATGGCAGACGCTGAAGATCGCCGAAGAGATCGCCCATATCCGCGGCGGCGCACCGGCGAAGATCTTTGTCGAGGTGGCGCGCGGCGAGGATAAGGAGAAGAAGGGAACGCGAACCAAATCCAGAAAAGAACAGCTTCTGGAGCTCTATAAGGCCTGCGAGCGGGACAGCGGCGAGCTGTACGAAAAGCTTGCGGCGACGGAGGAGAGCGCGCTGCGGAGAGACAAGCTCTTCCTGTACTATACGCAGTTCGGAAAATGCATGTATTCCGGCGAGCCCATCGATCTGGAAACGGCTCTGCGCGATGATACAACGTATGATATCGACCATATTTTCCCGCGCTCCCGCATCAAGGACGACAGCATTGAGAACCGCGTGCTCGTAAAGAGCGTTCTCAACCGCGAAAAAACGAACACCTATCCGATCTCGCAGGAAATCCGCAGCCGGATGCTCCCGTTCTGGTCGATGCTGCACGATAAGAAAATGATCGGCGATAAAAAGTACGACCGCCTGAAACGAAACACGGAGCTGACGGATGACGAGCTGGCGGCCTTCGTACAGCGCCAGCTTACCGAAACGCAGCAGTCCACCAAGGCGCTCGCGCAGCTTCTGCAGGAGATCTATCCGGAAGCGGAGATCGTATACTCCAAAGCGGGCAACGTTTCCGAGTTCCGGCAGGAGTTCGGTCTTCTCAAATGCCGCGAGGTGAACGACCTGCACCATGCCAAGGACGCCTACCTGAACATCGTAGTCGGCAATGTGTACAAGACAAAGTTCACCGACCGGTTTTTCCTGAACATCCGGAAGGAAAACTACAGTCTCAAAAAGGTCTTTGACTGGGATACGCCGGGCGCGTGGAAAGCGGACGGAACGAGCATCGCCACGGTGAAAAAGTACATGGCGAAGAATAACCCCATCATCACCCGCATGCCGCGAGAGGAGAAGGGACAGCTCTTCAACCTGAACATCATGCCTGCCGGACTGGGCCAGCTTCCGATCAAAGCCGGAAAACCCATTGAGAAGTACGGCGGATACAACAAGCTGGCTGGCTCGTATTACTGCGTTGTGGAGCATACGGAAAAGAAGAAACGTGTTCGCTCCATCGAAACGGTACTGCTTTACGCACGGGGACTGTATGAGAGCGATCCGGTAAAATACTGCCGTGAGATACTTGGCCTTGTTGACCCAGTCGTTGTTGCACCGAAGATCCGTATAGATGCGCTTTTGGAGTTGGATGGTTTCCGGCTTTATCCGTCCGGAAGAACCGAGGATAAAATCGTTTATAAGCATGGGTATCCGCTTGCCATTGACGCCGAAAGAGAACGCTACGTCCGCAATCTGACAAAATATATAGAGCGCTGCGCAAAGGTCGAATATCCGGCAACAGCCTTTGACGGGATCAGTGCGGAAGAGAATGTGGCGCTGTACAACTGGTTTGTCGAAAGACTGGAAAGCAGCGTGTACGGAAAACTTATGCCGGCTCTTCTTGCCAACCTAAAGTCGAGCGCCGAGGCGTTTGAAAAGATGGGCGTTCTCTCTCAGGCCAAAACACTGATGGAGATATTGAAAGCATTCAAGTGCGATGCGCAGAACCCCAATCTGAAAGAGCTTTGCAGTAAGGGGCTTGTTGGGAGAATTCAGAAAAAGGCGGCGCTGCAAGGCTTCGAATCGGCCTATCTTATCAACCAGTCGCCGACCGGACTGTACGAGTATCGTACCGACCTTCTGCACTGAAAACCATGAGCTGGCGGGTCGTAACGGTGTCCAGCCTGTCCAAGCTGGATTACAAAATGGACTATCTCGTCGTGCGCAATACCGACGGCGTAAAGCGCATTCACCTGAGCGAAATATCCGTTTTGATGATCGAATCCACGGCGGTCTCGCTGACGGCTTATCTGCTGTGTGAGCTGAATAAGCGGAAGATCGACATCATTTTCTGCGATGAGCGCCGCCTGCCTTACGGAATGCTTCTGCCGCTTTACGGCAGCCATAATGCCAGCTTGAAGCTCCGCGAACAGATCCAGTGGAAAGACCCGGTCAAGGCGGCGTTGTGGGCGGAGATCGTCCGGGAGAAGATCGTCGGCCAGATCGCCGTGCTGGAATCGGAAGACTGCACAGAGGCGGCGTCGCTTCTGTGCGGTTATCTGGAGGAAGTGCAGCCGGGAGACGCGACGAACCGCGAGGGTCACGCCGCGAAGGTCTATTTCAATGCGCTTTTCGGAAAGGCGTTTTCCAGAGAGCAGGAAAACGCGTGGAACGCCGCGCTTGATTACGGTTACAGCATCGTGCTTTCCGCCGTAGCGCGGGAGATCACGGCCTGCGGCTATTCTACGCAGCTCGGCGTGTTCCACGATAATATGTTCAACAAGCTGAATCTGGCGTGCGATCTTGTGGAGCCGTTCCGACCGCTGGTCGATCATGCCGTGCGGCAGATGGCACCCGAAAAGCTGGAGCATGACGAGAAAATGCAGCTGGTGCAGATATTGAACCGCCAGATCCTGATCGACGGCAGCCGCCAGTATATGCTCAACGCGATCCGTATATTCGTAAAAAGCGCTCTGGATGCAATGCGGGAGGAAAACATCTCCTCCGTTCGGTGGCCGGTATATGAGCTACAGATTTATGCGAATGATGATCTTCTTTGACCTTCCTACCGATACGATCAAGGATCGACGGGAGTATGCCCGCTTTCGCAAATATCTCATAAAAAGCGGCTTCGTCATGATGCAGGAGTCGGTATACTGCAAGTTGATATTGAACCAGAGCGCAGTGCGCCCGGCGGCGGACGGCATACGCAAAAACCGTCCGCCCAAGGGCCTTGTGCAGATGCTTTGCGTCACGGAAAAGCAGTATGCCGGTATGGAATACATTGTGGGCGTCGGCGAGAGCGACGTGCTCACAACGGACGAAAGGTTTGTGGAACTATGATGCTGGCGCACCCGCTCCTGCAAAGCCCGATCGAGTTCAAGGAAAACCGTGTGCCGGTTCTTATTGTGGAAAACGGACAGCTGTTTCGCCGGCTCATCGGCGATCTTCTGGCACAGGAAAACGGCGAGCCGGGAGAGTTTGCGCTTTCCGAAAACGCCGGTTTGACAGAGATCGGGAAAAACGTGCAGATGACGCTGAATCCCCTTTTTCCGGAACTGGACGGACGGCGAATTGCGACAAAAATTCAGCAGATGGCGGTGACAGCGGCGGAGGATCAGCCGGCGAAAACGGCGGAATGCCTTGCCGCATTGAATGACTACGGCGCGGCGCTCACCGCGGCGATTCCGTTCAATGTCACGTTTTCCGAAATGGAGAGCGCCGGTGATGTGGTAAAAGCGCTCGCCTTCCGCGTGGATACCGAAGAGATGTCCATCCCGGAACAGCTGCTGGAAATGATGCGGCTGCACCGAGAGTGCTTTCGGAAACGGCTTTTTGTGTTCGTGAATCTCAAGTCATTCTTTTCGGAGAATGAAATAACGCTTTTTTATCAATCGGTGTTTTATGAAAAACTGTCCGTTCTCCTGCTGGAGAGCGGACAGAAAGAGCCTGTCAGACCCTGTGAGGAGGTGCGGATCATTGACAAAGACCTTTGCGAATTTTGATTCATGTGCTATAATCGTTTTGCTGCCGCCGGATACTCTGTTGTAGTGTCGGAGTGCTGCTCCAAACCGTGGGAAAACGGCGTGTTTTCCCATTTTTCCGAACGAAATACCTGCCGTTTTGAAATTTGAGGTTTGAGAGTAGTGTAATCCCAAGTGGTAGTAAAACAGACATTCAAACGAATACGGTTGCCGCCGAGTTTGAGAGTAGTGTAATCCCAAGTGGTAGTAAAACCTAAAAGGGTATAGTAATCCCTTGTATGCGGTTTGAGAGTAGTGTAATCCCAAGTGGTAGTAAAACAGGCAGCCGGAGATTTTGTTGTTGACGGGAGTTTGAGAGTAGTGTAATCCCAAGTGGTAGTAAAACGACGATACCGGACGACACCGAGGCAGAAAAGTTTGAGAGTAGTGTAATCCCAAGTGGTAGTAAAACAAAAGGCGTCCTCAAGCTCTTCTTGTGTGCGTTTGAGAGTAGTGTAATCCCAAGTGGTAGTAAAACCGTCTTTAGTGCGAGAAGCAGTGCGAGCAAGTTTGAGAGTAGTGTAATCCCAAGTGGTAGTAAAACAAAAAGGTGTTGATTTGTTCGGTGAAGCGTGTTTGAGAGTAGTGTAATCCCAAGTGGTAGTAAAACAAGGTTTACCGCCAAGTGGAACGTCAACAAGTTTGAGAGTAGTGTAATCCCAAGTGGTAGTAAAACACAGCACCTTTGCAGAGCTTACAGGCGCTAGTTTGAGAGTAGTGTAATCCCAAGTGGTAGTAAAACAGCGGACATACTCCGATGTAAACCCGCTCTGTTTGAGAGTAGTGTAATCCCAAGTGGTAGTAAAACTCACGATGCCGAGCGACCTTCCGAGACGGCGTTTGAGAGTAGTGTAATCCCAAGTGGTAGTAAAACCTTTTTCTTCCTCAAGATCAAGAAGATCGTGTTTGAGAGTAGTGTAATCCCAAGTGGTAGTAAAACAATTGCGAGCAGAAACTTCTTGAGAAAATCGTTTGAGAGTAGTGTAATCCCAAGTGGTAGTAAAACCAAGAAGTAAACGATCAGACCAGGAGCGCGGTTTGAGAGTAGTGTAATCCCAAGTGGTAGTAAAACTGTGGCAAATGTGTTGGATGTCGGCTTGATGTTTGAGAGTAGTGTAATCCCAAGTGGTAGTAAAACGGAATAAATCGGAATATCATTTTCCGTAATGTTTGAGAGTAGTGTAATCCCAAGTGGTAGTAAAACCTTTTTCTTCCTCAAGATCAAGAAGATCGTGTTTGAGAGTAGTGTAATCCCAAGTGGTAGTAAAACCAGAATCATCGCTCATCGTTGTCGAATCGGGTTTGAGAGTAGTGTAATCCCAAGTGGTAGTAAAACAGTTATCCTATAAGGAAGCGAGTGGAAGCAGTTTGAGAGTAGTGTAATCCCAAGTGGTAGTAAAACTTGAGGCAAGACAAAACGCTTTCCTTGACGGTTTGAGAGTAGTGTAATCCCAAGTGGTAGTAAAACCCTTCTTGACTTCCACTTTGTGCATTATAGGTTTGAGAGTAGTGTAATCCCAAGTGGTAGTAAAACTTGTCCCGATGAAGGGGGACAAAAAAACCGGTTTGAGAGTAGTGTAATCCCAAGTGGTAGTAAAACCGATCGCATTTTTCCGGCCATGCGAGTAGAGTTTGAGAGTAGTGTAATCCCAAGTGGTAGTAAAACCCTCAACCAAACCGAGCACATCATGCACGGGTTTGAGAGTAGTGTAATCCCAAGTGGTAGTAAAACGCCGAGACCGCCGTTGAGCAGCCAACCGGCGTTTGAGAGTAGTGTAATCCCAAGTGGTAGTAAAACTCACTTGACAAGGTTCGCCGCGCGTCCGCGGTTTGAGAGTAGTGTAATCCCAAGTGGTAGTAAAACCAATTGGGTCATAAACACCGACCATTGGTTGTTTGAGAGTAGTGTAATCCCAAGTGGTAGTAAAACCCGGGATTTCCTTTTCTTCCCGGCATTGTTGTTTGAGAGTAGTGTAATCCCAAGTGGTAGTAAAACCAAATTCCTGCGGGCAGTACAGATGTCAGAGTTTGAGAGTAGTGTAATCCCAAGTGGTAGTAGTGTAGATTTGGCACCGGGATTGTCGTTGCGTTTGAGCGTAGTGTAGTCGGAAAAGACACTTCCGAAAGCCGTGCGGGACGGATGCCGTTCGTTCCGCGCGTTCTCCTTTTTACAATCATTTTACGAAACTGCGGTAACGGATTTTACCGTGCGGCGGTATGCTTACGTCGTACCGAAGGGTTAATGATTTGAAAAAAGGAGAATCTATTATGAAAGCAAAGAAAATTTTCACGCTGGCTATGGCCGCTGTACTGACGCTCGCGCTGCTCGCGGGCTGCGGCGCTGCTGCCCCGGCTGCCGATCCCACCGCTGCCCCTGCTACGGACGCTCCGGCGACCGAGGCTCCCGCTTCCGAAGCGCCCGCCGCTCTTTCCGGCAGCGTTTCCACGAACGGCTCCACCTCGATGGAGAAGGTCGTCAACATCCTCGCCGAGCAGTTCATGAACGACAACCCCGGCGTCAGCGTTACCTATGACCCCACCGGCTCCGGCACTGGCATTGAGTCCGCCCGCACCGGCAGCTGCGATATCGGCCTTGCCTCCCGCGCGCTCAAGACGAGCGAGACCGGTCTCACCGGCACGGTCGTCGCGCTCGACGGCATCGCGATCATCGTCAACAAGAACTGCCCCGTGGACGATCTGACCATTGAACAGATCGCCGCCATCTTCAAGGGCGAGATCAAGAACTGGAACGAGCTCGGCGGCGAAGACCTTGCGATCTCCTGCGTCGGCCGTGAGTCCGGCAGCGGCACGCGCGACGGCTTTGAGTCCGTCACCGGCACGAGCGAGGCGTGCGTCCTCGCGCAGGAGCTGACCTCCACCGGCGCTGTGATCTCCGCTGTGGCGGCGAACCCCAACGCCATCGGCTATGCCTCTCTCTCCGCGGTCGAAGGACAGGACGGCATCAAGGCGCTGAAGGTGAACGGCGTTGACTGCTCCGAGGAGACCGTTCTGGACGGCACCTACGCCGTGCAGCGTCCCTTCGTTCTGGTGACCCGCGAGGGCGAGACGCTCTCCCCGGCGGCACAGGCGTTCTTTGATTACGCCACCGGCACCGCGGCGAACGACCTCATCCGTCAGGCCGGCGCCGTCCCCGTGGCAAAGTAAAAAAATCGCATAGCCAAAGCTCCCCGCATAAGCGGGGAGCCTTTTGGCTTTTCAAAAAACGAAAGGAAACGGTATGAACAAACGGGTCTTAACGGTGCAGGACATCTCCTGTGTGGGCCAGTGCTCTCTCACGGTGGCGCTGCCGGTTTTGTCGGCGTGCGGCGTGGAAGCGGCGGTGCTGCCCTCGGCAGTACTCTCCACGCACACCGGCGGTGGCTTCGCGGGCTATACGTTCCGCGACCTGACGGCGGATATGCCCGCCATTGCGCAGCATTGGCAGAAAGAGGGGTTCCGCTTCGACGCGGTGTACACCGGCTATCTCGGCAGCGGCGAGCAGATCACCCATGTCCGGCACATCATGGACACGCTGCTCGTGCCGGGCGGCGCGCGCATCGTTGATCCCGCCATGGCCGATAACGGAAAGCTCTATGCGGGGTTTGATGCCGCCTTCGTGGAGAAAATGAAGACGCTGGCGTTCTCTGCGGACATCCTGCTTCCGAATATCACGGAGGCGGCGCTGCTCACCGGCATGGAGTACCGCAAAGAGTATGACGAGGCGTATATTGAAGAGCTCACCGCCGCGCTGCATGAAAAGGGTGTCGGCACGGTCGTGCTCACCGGCGTGAGCTACGAGCCGGAGACGACCGGCGTCGCGGTGAGCAGCCGGGAGTTTCGCGGCTACTACCGGCATGCGCGCCTTGCGCGGACTTGCCACGGCACGGGCGATCTCTTCGCCTCCGCGTTCACGGGCCTTTTGTGCCGCGGGTATGAACCGTTCCCGGCGGCGGAGGCCGCGGCGGAGTTTGTCCTCGCGTGCATCCGGCGCACCGAGCCGGAGCACTGGTACGGCGTGCGGTTTGAGCCGGTGCTCTATACGCTCGCGGCGAAGGCCGCGGGGATCGATCTTCCGACCGCGGCGATCGATCTTTCGGAATGACCTTGCCGCGCGGCAAATCGCGTGATATACTGTACTTAATATTCCTCCGGCCTTCGCCGGAGAAAGGGGAGTAACGCCATGATCCTTTATTTTACCGGTACGGGAAACAGCGAATACGCCGCAAAGAAGCTCGCCGCCGCGCTCGGCGAGGAGACAATGCCGCTCATGGAGCGCATCCGGCACAACGATACGTCGCCGCTCGAATCCGAAACGCCGTGGATCGTCTGCACGCCGACGTATGCCTGGCAGCTGCCGCACATCGTGCGCGACCATCTGCGCCGCACGCTGCTCCGCGGCAGCAAGGAGATCTATTTTGTTATGACCTGCGGCGGAGAGATCGGCGAAGCGGGAAAATACGCCGCCGAGCTCTGCGCGGAGAAGTATCTCACGTTCCGCGGCTGCGCCCGTGTCATCATGCCGGAAAACTATATTGTGATGTTTGACGTGCCGGATGAGGCCAAGGCGCGCGGGATCGTTGCCGCGGCGGATCCCATGCTTGACCGGCTGGCGGAGCTCATCCGCGAGAGAAAGCCGTTCCCGCAGCCGAAGGTGAGCGCTGCCGACAAGCTCAAAAGCGGCGTCGTGAACAAAGCGTTCTATCCGCTCCTCGTCCACGCCAAGCAGTTCACCGTGAATGAAAAATGCACCGGCTGCGGCCTGTGCGCGAAGCTCTGCCCGACATGCGCCATCACGCTGCACGACGGCCATCCGGTTTGGGAGGATAACTGCACGCACTGCATGGCATGCATTACCCGCTGCCCGGCCGAGGCGATCGAATACGGCAAAAAGAGCCTTGGCAAGCCGCGCTACCGCTGCCCGGTAAAGCTGTAAATATTTTGCGAAAAAGCCCGCCGACCATGCCAATGCATGGCCCGGCGGGCTTTTCGTATGTCTGTGTATCAGAGATTTTCAAACCGCTCCACGCCCTTTGTGCGCAGCCAGCGGCGGAAAAACGCCGCAGCGAGCGCGAGCACAAGCGTGAGCAGTGCGATATATGCCTCACCGGAAATTTTGCCGTGCAGCACGAGCATATACGGCAGGACAAGGATCACCGGCGCGGCCCACCCGGCGAGCAGGGCAAGAATGATCTGCGAACCCTGCTTGATGACGTTGATCTCATTCGTCCAGACGAGATTCACGTTGTGCAGACCGATGTACAGCGCGAAATACGTCGAGAAGAACACAAATGCCGCGCAGCAGAGCGCCATGAGAAGTCCGGCGGCAAATCCGGCGCGAAGAGCGATCGCCGAGCACACGGCGGCAAAGACCGCGCCCGGCGCGGTGAGGAGGAGCTGCACGCCGCATTTGGCGCGCAGCGCCGTCCATGCGTCGACGGGCAGCGACCGGGAGATCCACAGCGTCTTGCCTTCGAGCGACACGCTCGGCACGGCCATATCGTTCATCGAGCAGACGAGACACACCGCCGCCGTGAGCAGCACCGGCATGGCGCCGTCCGTCTCGAACATGCTCTCGAGCGTTCCGGCGATAACGCCGCCGCGGAGAAGCAGCAAAACGCCCGAAATGGGCAGCAGAAGCGTACCCAGGCCGCAGTTCAGCATATAATTCGCGCTGCCGGTGAAGCGGCCGAACTCTTTTCCGAGCATGGCGGAAAAGGCGCTCTTTTTCTTCGCGCGCGTCTCGCGGTAGACCTTCCGGTCGGTCTTGCCGGTCGCGGTGGCGATCTTGAGAAAGCTGCGCGAGAGGATGTACCATGTGAGCGCAAAGAGCGCGGCTACGGCGAGCGTTACGAGAAGAAGGGAGAGAAGATCGCCCTCAAACGCCCGGACAATGCCGAAAACAAGAGGCGCTGCGGCGTGCAGATCCTCGCCGTAGAGCGCTATATTCGCCACGATCTCGCCGATAAAGCTGCCCGCCTTGAAGTAGGCAAAATAGTAGATCGCAATGAAGAAAAGCGCGAAAATGACCGTCATAAAGCTCTTGTTTTTGAGCTTGAGCGAGAGACGGGCCACGCCGTAGCCGAGCAGACACGAGAGCACGAGCACGAATACGGCAATGATGGCCACAAACAGCACCGCGCCGAGAAAACCGTTTACCGAGAATCCCGCCGTAGCGAGATATACGATCGCCGCCGGGATCGAAACGACGCCGGAATACATAAGCCCCATGAGAAACACGGTGAGCAGCCGGGACGCCATGATCGAATGCACCGGGATGGGCATGGAGAGCAGAAGATCGTTATCGCGGCTCAGATACAGTCCGGAGAACGTGTTGAACACGCTGCCGAACGCGCCGATGCATACGGCCGCGAGCGCGAAGATGAGATAGTAAAACCATCCGTAGCCGCTCACGATCGTGCTGCGCAGCGTGAATGCCAAAAAGGTGAACATGCCGCCGAGCAGCCCGACCATAAGGAGCGCGAACAGGACAAAGTAAGCGATGACCGTACCTTTGGAGCGCGCCTTGTTCTTCTTCGCATCGTACAAATATGTGCGGAAGATCTCGGCGAGCTGCTTGCGGAGGAGAATTTTTGTCATTTCGCGTCTTCCTCCAGCTCAAGGAACACCTCTTCGAGCGAGTCGTCGCCGCGTACCTCATCCATCGTACCGGAGCGGACGAGCTTGCCGCGGCGGATGATGGCGACCTTGTCGCAGAGCTTTTCCGCAACTTCGAGCACATGCGTGGAGAAGAAGATCGCGCCGCCTGCGTCGCAGTGCTCACGCATCATGCCCTTGAGAATGTGCGCGGCCTTCGGGTCAAGACCGACGAACGGCTCGTCCATGAGAATGAGCTTCGGCTCGTGCAGCCATGCGGAGATGATCGCGAGCTTCTGCTTCATGCCGTGGGAATAGGCGGCGATGGGCTGCGCCAGATCGTCCGTCAGCGCAAACTCCGCGGCCCGGCGGCGGATGCGCTCGGCGCGCTCGTCGGCGCCGACGCCGAAAATGTCGGCGATAAAATTGAGGTACTTGATGCCGCTCATAAAGTCGTAAAGATCGGGATTGTCGGGAATGTAGGCGAGAGCGCGCTTACATGCAAGCGGCTCGGTGCGCACGGAATGTCCGGCAATGAAAATTTCACCCTTGTCGAACTGCTGGATGCCCGCAACGGAGCGCAGCGTCGTGGTTTTGCCCGCGCCGTTGTGACCGATGAAACCGTAAATTTCGCCCGGGGCGATGTGCAGCGAGAGATCGTCCACGGCGAGCTTATCGCCGAAGGCCTTGGTAAGGTGTTCGATTTTCAGCATGACAGTTCTCCTGTTCTCGTTTCTTTTTATTTCTTATCCGGCGCGGCGATATACTCGCCGAGCGCCCCGGCGTCAATCTTCTTGCCCGGAACGATGGCGGTCCGCGCGTCGCGCGGCACGCGCTGCGCAATGAGCAGCGCCCGGCACACCTCGCCGAGCAGACGGGCAGCCTCCGTGTCCGGTATGTCGTTTACGCCCGTGACGATCAGCGTGCAGAGCCCGTGAACATAGATCCAGAGATGCCGATGCAGCTCGTCAGCCTCCGCGTCGGTGAGCGAGAAGGTCTCCCGGATGGCGCGGCGGATATCGGCGCTGTGGTTTTCCGTCGGCGGGAACTCGGCGGTGTCTCTCCGGCGCAGAAAGAGCAGCCGGAAGAGGTTCGGCTCCTCGCGCGCAAAGCGGATGGTCTCCATGCCGTAGCCCTTGAACGGCGGGTTCATCGAAAGGCCGCGCTCCACGTATCGTCCGTAGATTTTCCCGGCTTCCTCCACTACGGCGGCACGGACTTCCTCCAGCGTGCGGAAATAGGTGAACACAGGGCGTGTGGAGGTACCGAGAACGCTCGCAAGCTCCTGCGCGGTAACGGCTTCGAGCGGGGCGCGGCGGGCAATATCCACGGCGGCCTCCACGATCTCCTGACGGGTAAATTTGGCTTTCGGCGGCATGGTCGGTCATTCTTTCTTTGTGTTATAATTGTTGCGCAACTAATGTTACACAACAATTATAATGCAATAACGCGAAGACGTCAATAGCAGCGCGGGCGAAAATGCTAATTGTATTGCGGACGATTTGTGGTATAATGCGCAGGAAAGAAGGACTGATCGTGATCCAACGGAAAAAGGCGCTCTGCGCCGCGTCTGCTTCGGCGCTTGCCACGCTCGGCGGATTGTATGGGCTGTACCGCTACGCATTTTATTCGCCCCGCGGCGCGCAGAACGACGACCATCACATATCGAAAAACCCGCAGATGCAGGTCTACCGGGAAGAGATATCCCGCGCCATCGACGCGCTCAACGCGCTGCCGTGCGAGCGCGTGTACATCACCTCGGCCGACGGGCTGCGGCTCACGGGGCGGTATTATCCGGCAAAGCCGGGCGCACCGCTCGTGATCGCGTGCCACGGTTACCGCGGCACGCCCTCGCGCGATTTCAGCGTCGGGGCGGAGATCTACCGCTCTATGGGCTGCGCGCTGCTGCTCATTGAAGAACGCGGACAGTGCGGCAGCGCCGGGCACACGATCACCTTCGGCGCAATGGAGAAATATGATGTCCTTCTCTGGACGCGCTGGGCAGCCGATCGGTTCGGCGGTATCCCCATTTTGCTCGGCGGCATTTCCATGGGCGCGGCGACGGTGCTCATGGCGTCGGCGCTCGGCCTGCCGGAAAACGTCCGCGGTGTGATCGCCGACTGCCCGTATACGAGCGCGAAGGATATCATCTGCTCCGTCGGGCGCGATTCGGTCGTTCCCATGGAGCTGCTGTATCCCTTTGTGCGCCTGAGCGCGAAGCTCTTCGGCCGTGCCGATCTTACACAGGCGGACGCGCTCTCCGCCGTGAAGAGCGCAAGGGTGCCGATCCTGCTCATTCACGGCGAGGACGACCGGTTCGTGCCGTGCGATATGTCCCGCGCCATTGCCGCGGCAAATCCGGAGAAGATCGAATTTCATACGTTTCCCGGCGCGGGCCATGGGCTGAGCTGCCTTGTGGACATGCCGCGGTATGAAGCGCTGGTAAAGGCGTTCGCCGCGCGGACGATTTTTGCAAAAGAGGAAAAGAGGGAAGAGCCATGAACGAAAAGCTGAAATTCCGTCTCCCGACGGCGGAGGACGCCGCGGAATATATTTCCTACCGGCAGGCGTTTCTCGACGCCGGAAGCTCCATGGACGGCACCGGTCCCATGCGCCGCACGCCCGATCCGATGGAGTGGCTGGCCATCAACGCGCAGTACGCCGACCCCGCCACCGTCCCGGAGGGGAAGGTGCAGAGCACGCAGTTCGTCTGCGAGCGCGTGAGCGACGGGCGCATCGTCGGCATGCTGCAGGTGCGTCTCGCGCTCAACGACTTTCTCCTGCACTACGGCGGGCACATCGGCTATTCGGTGCGCCCGGACGAGCGGCGGAAAGGGTACGCCTCATGGATGCTCGCGCAGGGACTGGATTACTGCCGCTCGATGGGACTCCGAAAAGTGCTCATCACCTGCCTCGATACGAACGAGGCGAGCCGCCGGACGATCCTGCACGCGGGCGGCGTATACGAGAGCACCGAGCACGAGCCGAACGAGAATGAAAATCTGGAGCGTTACTGGATCACGCTGAAAGGGGAGTGAACGCATGGGTTCCTGGAGCGCAGGCGTCTGGGGAAACGACACGGCGGAGGATCTGAAATCCGAGTACCAATGCGCCTTTTACCGGTACGACCCCGAGGAGGCTGTCCGCCGGCTCGACGAGTATGTGCGTACTTCCATCGGCGATGAGTCCGACACGATAGAGTGGTGCAATTATATCTATTCGCTGGCGGACTTCATGTGGAAAAAGGGGATACTCACCGAGGCGGTCAAAACCGCCGCTGTTTCCATGATCGATTCCGGCTTCGGGCTGGACGAATGGGAGAAGAGCGGCAAAAGCGTGCTCGCCAAACGGCGGAAGGCGCTGGAAAAGCTCCGCGCGCAGCTCCTGTCCCCGCTGCCGGAGCGGAAGCCGATCCGGCCGAAAATTCCCAAATCGGAAGAGCTTTTTACAGACGGAGACTATATTGCTGTCCGGCTGATGACAAAGGACAAACCGTTTAGCTGGATCGCAGGCCATTACTCGGATATGACGGATGAGGAGTTTCACCGTTTGGACGGAAAATACATCATTATGCAAAAGGTTTGTACAGGGACCAAACGGTTGAGCGAATTAGTCCCCGAATTCGTGGAGAGGGACGCGCTGTTTCAGCTGTTTGACGATGTGTACGATACTTTTCCCTCCGGCATCGATACTGCGTCGCTTCGTCCGGCAAAGATGATCACGAGTTACGTCAGTAAAGACATCTGCATTACATCCCTTTTCCTTTCGGAAAGCAGAATGACCTTTTTCCGAAAACGAAAGGCGCAGATCATCGGACATGGAGAACCGCCGGAGTATTTTGTTCGCGAGAACTACAGGTATCCTCCCTGCGCAGATATTTCCCTGGCGCCAAGCGATGATTATTCAAATCCTGACGCAGAACTTCTGTCCCATATGGGAAGAAAACGGGAAGTCCGGAAGGAAGACCCGGGGAAGGAAATGCTGTCCCTTATTGCAACCAAAGCCGAACGGTTCAGCGGCTTTGACCCTCGTTTTTCCATGAGCAAATATCATGACCTGCGTGAAAAAGCGGAAGCCGAAATACAGGCGCGTATCCGGAAAACGCTGAACAGCGGGGCCGAAATCTATACAGTGCGGTTTGGAAAGCTCTGCGGCTTTGCTGCGGTGCGGGACGGCGTCGTCGAAAACGTGTGCATTCTGCCTCAGTTCCAAAGGCTTGGTCTCGCCAAGTATCTGCTGTGGGAACTTCACGGGCAGATACCGGAGCTGCGGGTGGTGATCCCCGACGTGCGGAAAAAGGACACCGTCCGGCACATATGCGAAACGCTTGATATCCCGTTCACCATGGAATAAAACCAACGCCCCGCCCCGATGCATATCGGGGCGGGGTTTCCATTGTATAAAAAAGCCCCCTCTGACGAGGGAGCCGGGTTCAAAGCTTATGCCGCGCATGAAATCAGTTTTTGTTATCGCCATGATCTTCCTTTTCTCCGAAGGGATTCTGCCCGCTGTGCCCATCGACGATTTTGCTATCATCGATGATGAGTAAACTGTAATCTTCTGCTTTCAATGCTTTATTGCTGTCGTTTCTAGCTGAGAATTCGCTTGATGTATAGCAAGATTTGCGGTAATATGCTCAGCTGATGAAGCGGACGTCATTATGGCAGACCGCATTGCCCATATTTTAAAAGAGCGCCGCGTTCTCAAAGAACACGGCGCATATGTCAGTCCAGATTTTTCAGTCCGTCGTACAGCTCGTTGAAGGACTTCATGTCCTTGCAGCGGCCGAAGGAGAACTCTTGATCGTCGCCAAACTCCAGAAGGAAGCACTTCGCCAGCTCTTCCACCGTCTGCTCCAGCGTGCTGAAAAACTGGCGGTAAGCAAAATTGCTCGCCGGAGTACCCTCTTCAAAGGTGCTTGTGATAAGAGATTCCGTCACCTGATCGAGCGGGTACATTTTAAGATGCATCAGCTCGTGCACGATGATCTCTTCCAGATTCTCCTGCTTCGGATTGACCGCGTTCAGCAGGAAAACGGCCTTTTTATCCTCGCAGTCCACCTTGAAATCGCCGGTCTTGCGCCAGGACGGGTCCTCCACAAATTCCAGCTTCACGTCCCACGCCGGAACGATCCGCAGCTTTTTGCAGTATTTATCAAAAATCTCTGTCAGCTCGGCTTTGTCCATCGTATGCTCCTCCTTATATTCAGTAAACCGGAATGGTTGTGTTATACTTCTACGACCAATACCCCTTCTTTATCAAGACCGAGGCTCTGTTTGACTTTACCGTTCTCAAAGAAAAAGGCTCCCCCTCGGCTGGCGGGCTCCTTGGACAGCGGATTAACCAACAGTGCTTTCCCGCATGCCATAGCCGCCTGCTTTGCGTATTCGCCGGATTCGCTTTCGTCCAGATCAAAATTCACATAGACCGGCCAGATCAGAAGACCGCGAGAACGGAAGGATTCCGGATAGATCCACAGATCGCCGCACAGCGCAACGGTCATCTCTACGCCGTGAAACAGAAAGGAGGACGTATCCGTTCCTTCTCTGTAGTTTTCGCAGGTTTTCTCGTAGTCCTTCCGGTTTTTGCTGATCCTGCGGTAGTTGTGGACTATTTCACCGTTTTCTATCAGCGCATAAGAGGAGTAGATATCCCTTCCGTCCTTTTCAATATACCCAACCATAACGGCTTTGCGGTATTGCAACGACAGCTCCCGGATCTTTGCCACGGGCAGAGAATCCTGCTCCGCGGCCATTTTTATATCCATTTCATAATCCGATGTAACGGCGGCAAAGCCCTGAAGAAAGGCTTCGCCAAAGCATACCAGATCCGCATCCTTCGATTCAACGATCGCCTTCTCGATCTGCTTCAGGTTAAAACCAATGTCATTCATCCGGCATTCATAGGAAGCTAATCCGATTTTCATGGCATTTTCCTTTTTTCTTCGCCGCGGGACATAGAGCGGGAAAACGGCAGAAAAAGCCCGCCGCATTTTAAGCAAAACTATTATTATGAAAACCCAAGAGTGCTGCGAAGCTCATCCAAATAGGGTATATGCCCCGGGCAACGCGAGCGCCTTTGCAGCGCGCTTTCATAGTATTCGTCAAACAGTTCTCTCGCCTTTCCCAGATCGCCCAAATGCCCATAGATCATGCATTCTTCCAGCTTGATCAGATGATGGTTCAGTATGTCAAACCATGGATACTCCCTTCGATGTTCCAGAATCGCCTGGCGGCTTGACAGAATATCAAATACGGGAAGGACATCGTTTTCGATTTCACTTATAATCTCCCCGCATATCGTTTCGATGTCATCGTAAAGGCAGAAGGTCTTTACAGCTTCAAGGTCTCTTGACGCAATAATACCCAAACGGGAACGCATAGTGCAATGATACTCGTGGTAATACTTTCTGCTGTTCACGGCGTCAAACCGTCTTTCCGTGGATTCCCTTAGGAAGAATGTACTTCCCCATTTTTTAGAATCATCATTATTTTACCGCTTTT
>ERZ827458.1248-NODE-1248-length-20321-cov-3.463782_pt1 | contig 20321 bp, 20 predicted proteins | sample MGYA00519706_ERZ827458 | MGnify/ENA primary metagenome ERZ827458 (study PRJEB31778, sample SAMEA3449309) | human gut metagenome | biome: human gut; feature: human-associated habitat; material: faeces | place: United Kingdom | collected 2010/2012 ...
ATCTTTTCGGTCAGAATATCGACCAGCTGATCGTACAGCGGTTGCTTACGCGCTCCGATCGCCATCCTATCCTCCCTTTTGCTCGAATTCGGCTAACTACCTAGGGTGTTATGCATTATCTGTCTGCCACACCCGAATCATTAAGAAAACAAAAGCCGCGCGCTCTTTCGAGCACGCGGCTTTTAACATACACATGGCTTAAGGGGTCGGGGTGTGAGCCGCGTAGGGACACACCCCTCAAGCTAGAGCCTTACCAGATGCTCGGCCAGAGACCAAGCGGGCCAGCGCCCAGGATGCCAAGGACGAAGAGCAGGAGAATGCCCTTGGTCGGGGTCCAGCTGTGCTTAGCGAACATGTAGTAAAGCAGCAGCGTAAGCATAAGCGGGACGAGCTTCGGGACGATGGTGTTGAGGGTGTCGGCAACAGAGAAGTTGACCGGATCCTCGGTAACGGTGCCGTAGGTCACGGACTCCATGCCGTTACCCAGATCGGTGACGCCGCACTCGACAGCGTTGCCGTCGGCATCGGAAGCGGTAAGGGCGTTGCCGTCCTTATCGGTCATGGCGATGGTACCGGCCTCAGCGGTCTCGGTATCGATGCCCTCCATACCGGTGAAGTTCTCGGCCTCCTTCTCGGAGACGATCACGGTAGTAGCGGAGAGACCACGGGTGGTGCCGTTGGGGATCTGGAGGTTGATCTGGGTGCCACCCATGGTGACGACCAGGCAACCGACGACGAAGACGCCCATGATGGAAGCGGCACGCGTGAAGGCCTGCATGTTGGCGGTCAGAGCGTCAATAGCGCTGGTGCCAAGCTTGTAGGACCAGTTCATGAGCCAGAAGCGCAGAGCGAACTGGACGACGTTGAAGATCACCAGGAAGATGATCGGTGCAGCGGCGTTGCCGTTGATGGCCATGTTGGAGGTGATGCCGGCCGTGATAGGCACGAGCGTCAGCCAGAACAGGGCGTCACCGATACCACCGAGCGGGCCCATTGCGGCGACGCGGACGGCGCGGATCGTGGGGATGTCAACCTTGTTCTGCTCGAGCGAAAGCACGATGCCCATAACAAAGGTGACGAGGAACGGGTGGGTGTTGAAGAACTCCAGGTTGTGGCTCATGGAAGCCGCGAGGTCGTTCTTGTTGGTGTGGATCTTCTCCAGACCGGGGATGATGGAGTAGAGCCAGCCAGCGGCCTGCATGCGCTCGTAGTTGAACGATGCCTGCAGGAAGCAGGAGCGCCAAGCCATCTTGTTGAGGGTCTTCTGGTCGAGCTGCGGAGCAGGAGTGAGATCCTCGTAGTGCTCCGGGATCACATACTCATTAGATGCCATCTTCGAAGTCACCTCCGTCAGAAACAGCTGCACCCTTCAGCTCGGTCTGCTGCTGGAAGTCCCAGAAAGCGATGCCGAAGCCGATGAGAGCGAGGATGAGCAGAGCAGGGGTTGCCAGAGAATCGTTGGCAACGGTGATGAGCGCGAGGCCAAAGCCCATGAGGAAGAAGCCCCACATATCGCGGTTCATCATAACCTTGAGCAGGACGGCGAAGCCGACGAAGCGCATCATGCCGCCTGCAGCGGAGAGACCGGTCTGCAGCCAAGTCGGGATGGCGGAAGCGATGGTCTGACCGATGGTAGCGCCAGCGATGAAGAACAGGGTGACGACGACAGCGAAGATCAGGCCGAGCAGAGCCATGGCGAAGTAGTTCAGGCGCTCGATGCCCTTGGTGTCCGCGTTATGAGCCATGTTATCGGCCGTGGACATAAGCGGGGACATAAGCGTGAAGACCAGGGTAACGCCAAGCTGACCAAGCAGAGCGAACGGAATGGCAAGGCCGACTGCCGCGTTGGGCTCGAGGCCCGTAGCGATAGCGAGAATGGCTGCCATGATGCCGCCGATGACGGCGTTAGGCGGCTGAGCACCTCCGATCGGCATGTTGCCGATCGTCATGAGCTGATAAGTACCACCCACGAGAAGACCGGTGTTGAGGTCGCCAAGGATAAGACCGATGACGGCGCCGGTGACGATGGGCTGATAGAGAGACTCGAGGAAGTCAAACTGGTCGATTGCCGCGACGAACGTGACGACGAAGACCAGAGCGATCTGGATGATCGTGTATTCCATCTTGCTCCTCCTTTCAAAATGAATGTACGCACTTTGGATATCACGTACAGAACGTCAGGGTTTCACTCCTGACAACGTGGATCACGAGGATTACGAGAAGAGCTTGCTCGTGTCCTCAACAGGCGTGCTCGGAACGCGCCTGATCTCCAACTCCACCCCCAATTCCTGCAGCTCTTTAAACGCAGCGACATCCTCGTCGTTAACTGCGACGGAGGTGGCGACTTGGCGCTTTCCTTCCGACATGTGCATGTTGCCGATGTTTACCTTCTTTATAGGCACACCGCCCTTGACGAGCGTAAGCACGTCTTCCGGTGTTTCGGCCACGATGAAGATCTTCTGGCGCGGGCTCGCCTTGCCAATGACGTCGATGGTCTTCTGCAGGGAGAAGAAACGCGTAGCGACGCCGGCGGGAGCGGCCATCTTCATGAGGTTCTGGCGCATGGTGTTGGACGCCACGTCGTCGTTAGCGACGAGGATGAGGTTGGAGCCCAGAGTGGAGTTCCACTGGGTGGCAACCTGACCATGGACCAGTCGGTTATCGATGCGGGTAAGAAGAATGTTGGGTTCTGCCATGTTGATCAGCTTCCTTTCGTTATTTGCTGACGACAGTTACTTGATCTCCTGAATCGCGTAACGCGAAACATCTACGACGGCTCCGGATCGGACTTTGATCTGGACCTTCTCGCCTTCGATGCCTTTGACGGTTCCATAGATACCGCCGGCGAAAAGAACCTCCTGACCCGGCTTGAGCTCGGTGTGCAGCTCCTTGAAGTACTTCTGCTTCTTCTTCATGTTGATTTGCGACCAGATGGTGTAAATCAAGCCCATGATGACAAGCAGGCCTAAAAGGGCAACCGAGGAGCTCAGGACGTTGGCTCCGAAATCGGCCATTAGATGCCGTCCTCGTCGCCGAAGATATCCTCTTCCTCGGAGCCGGCAACGGATGCGACCGTCTGGGCGGTGACGCCCGTCTGGCCAACGGTCACGGCCTGCTCGCCAAGCTCGGCGAGCGTGGCATTGCCGCGGAGGAACAGAAGCTCAATAACCATGGGAAGGTTAGTGCCGGTCAGAACCTCGACGTTGTCGACATCCTGGGCAATCATCATCGACTGGTTGAACGGGGTGCCACCAAGCAGGTCGGTAAAGACGAGCACGCCATCGCACTCCTCGCGCATGGCGGTAATAGCGGCGCGGAGATCCTCACCGTAGGAAGCAGCCTGGTCGCCCTCAAAAGGAACGACGGTAAAAGCGGGCTGGTCGCCAGCAACCATAGCGATAGCGCTTGCGAGGCCGGGTGCGAACTGTCCATGACCGGTAAGAATAAAGCCAACCATTCAAATTTCCCTTCCGAAGGTGTGTACAATCTGGGTCCGATGATTTTCGGAAGCCAGCGGGCGCTCGCCCTTAAAGCTTCTTAGAAAGCGTTCTTTGAAGACCAGTGGTTTCTAAACTGGTAGTAACCACGTGACGTGTTGTTGTCACTATATCACCCCAGAAGAGGTCGCTTTCGTTGATTCATACGGTAAAACGTTTTTGCACCGCTCACGGTGATATTTCGACCGTTTACCGGTCGTTAACACTTCTACCTGCGGTTTTGAAACCGTTTCGAAATGCTTTGGCAAAAGATCGGAACTTTTCCTGTCCCTAAACAACGCAGGGCGGCTAAAAATAGCGTGTAGAAAAATTGCAGGTCATTGTGAAGATATGTGAATTGGTCTTTTTGACTTAATACCAGTTAGAACCAGTTTTGAGATTATCGGTGAACGGTAGTTTTCGACCGTTCACCGGTTACTTGCAATCGTTTGCAGTTGTTTTCCCAGATGAATTAGGGAAACGCGATGGAGCGCTTGCGCGATCACGGGAAGTTTTGACATTTGTCCTCATCCCCCGAGCGCCAAACTCCGGCATCCAAAATGAGCTAATAGCTCTCGCTATTCGTCTCACAAACATTACTTACTCTAATCTGTAATTGTTTATCGTTTATCATTGAATATGATATAAGATACAAGTATCATCCAAGACATTGGTTGGAGGAGCTATGATCCGCTGGAACGTATCCAAATCGAATGAAGCCATCGACCGTGAACAGGCAATAGCCGATCTGAGGAAGCTCACTCGCATCTGCAAATGGGCCACAATCTGCACCACCGTGGCGCTCGCTCTGGGACTTCTCGCAGTCATTGCGATTGACCTTCTACTCGTATTGCCTAGCCTCTCCCAAGGGTCGTGTCTCCAATCCGTAGAACTTCAAGGCGGCGAAGGGCCGTGCCTGGCTATCGTCGGTACCGATGCGCAGACCCCACTTATGCTCGTCGCACACGATGGTCACACTGCCATAGGGAGCCTCTTGATGACATGCCTCGCGCTTACCATCGCGCTAAGCGTGCGCAGGCTTTTCTTAAACATTGAAAAGGAAGGCAGGCCCTTTGACCTTGAATGTAACCAGACACTTCGTCGAGTAGGACATTTATTCCTTATCGGCGGCGTTGCCGTGAGGCTTCTTGGTGCCGTAATCACGGGAATGATACTCTCAGGATTTGGCGGCAGCTTTACGGATGCGTTCGCCGGCCAGTTATTCGAGCCCTCCATGCTCTTTGCGGGCCTGATTATTTGCCTGATTGCCAGCATCTTCCGCTACGGGTATATCCTGCAAAAACAAGATGACGAGTTGCTCTAGGGGGAATCCATGATTATTCTGCGGCTTGACCGCATGCTCGCCGAACGCAAGATCTCATCCAAAGAGCTTGCGGGACGCGTGGGCATCTCCCAGGTCAATATGTCACGCATTAAGACGGGCAAGGTTTCTGCCATACGTTTTTCAACTCTTGACGCGATATGCCGGGCACTCGACTGCCAACCGGGCGATGTACTGGAATATATGCCTGACGATGAAGCCGATAACCTTTTTGGACTTAAAGATTGATAGGCATAATTTAGCCACCAGCGCCTAAACGCAAATAGCCCGCTAGAACAACATCCGTTCTAGCGGGCTTATTCAGATATTTCGGTTACGCGCTCGGCGGCTCAGACAGATCTTTATGCAAACAGACCATAGATGCTGATGTTGGCCTTGGCATACAGGCCGTTAGCATACTCGGTCCACTTGGAGCTGGCGCTCGAAGCCTGCGAAGAGTACTGCTGGTAGGCGGTGTAATAGGCGGTCATGGCCTGCTTGTAGGTAGCGCTATCAGCCGTAAAGGCATCGTCAGCGAAGGCCTTAGCGTAGGTGCTATCGGCGTCCTTCCAGGTGCCCTTTTCGCTATCCCACTCGTCGCCGGCAAGTTTGATGATGTAATCGGCGTAGTCCTTGCTCGCGGTCTCCTCGTTGCCGTCAGCAGGCTCGGTCGGGGCGGTCGGCATGCTTGCGGAGCTATCGCCCACCTTCTTCTTGTAGAGCTTCTGCAGCGTCGCGGACTGACGGACGATCTGCTTGGCCTGGTCCTTGGACACGCCATACTGCGTGGCCATGGTCTTGTAGTCCGAAGTGCCGATGGAATCCTCGGCGTACTTCTTCATCTCCTTAGAAGAGACGGTGATGCCCTCGTCCTCGGCAGCGTCGAGCAGGATCTTGTTGCGCACGTAGGACAGGATGACGTCGGCAGACGGAGCGGTATAGTTGCCGTCGTCGTCCTTGACGGTGTCGAGGCTGTACTGGCTCTCGATGGCCTCGCGTGCGGTGATGTCACTCTTCTTGCCGTTGTAGCTGTAGCTTGCCACGGTCGAATCGAGCTGGTCCTCGGTCAGGGTCGACGAGCCGACACCCTTGCCGCCAAAACCACCATTGCCAATAAAGAAGCCAATCACGGCAGCAATCACGACTGCAACCACAAAGGCGGCAATCATCGTCTTCTTGTGCTTGCAAGTGTGGTCATCCACGTCGGAGTCGTCGTCCTCGTCCTGCTCCTCGGGCATCAGATCCTCGTCAGCGGCATCCGCGGCAATCTGAGCCTCCAGACGGGCGTCCTCCTCCTCGGCCGTCGTACCGGCAGCAATGTGCTCGGCAGACGTACCGGTGACCAGGTCGATCTTCTCGTCCTCGTCACCGTCGGGGCCTTCGCCGCGCTCGATGATCTGGATGCCGTCGATCTCGTCCTTCTCGTCCTTCTTTTGAATCAGACCCATATCAGTTACTCCTTGTTAGGAAACATAGTCTTCAATAGAATACGCCCGACAGAGTGCCGGGCGTATTGATTCTTAGGTTATACGCAAACACTTAAGTACTATTTAGGCGTTTGCAGCGTGCATACCTTAGGCCAAGTGCGCGATAACGGCATCGGCAAAGGCCTGTGTGCCCACGGCGCCCTCGACGGAGCCGGTCTGGGCACGACGCACGTCACCGGTAACCTGCTCGCCCTCGTCGAGCGTGGCAGATACGGCGGCACGGATACGATTGGCAGCGTCGTTCTCGCCCAGGTGATCGAGCATCATCGCAGCAGAGAGGATCTCGGCCGTGGGGTTGGCGATATCCTGACCGGCGATATCGGGCGCGGAGCCGTGCGTCGCCTCGAAGATGGCGCAGTCGGCACCGATGTTGGAGCCGGGGGCCATCCCTAAGCCGCCCACCAGGCCGGCGCACAGGTCGCTCACGATGTCACCGTACAGGTTGGGCAGCACCAGGACATCGAAGTCGTTGGGGTTCTGGACCAGGCCCATGCAGGTGGCGTCGACGATCTTGTCGTTGAACTCGATATCGGGATAGTTGGCGGCCACCTCGCGCGCAACGCGCAGGAACAGGCCATCGGTCGCCTTCATGATGTTGGCCTTATGCACGGCCGTCACCTTTTTGCGGTCGCAGCGGCGGGCGTACTCAAAAGCGTACTCCACAATGCGGCGGCTCTTGGCGATGGAGATGGGCTTGATCGAGATAGCGGAATCGGCGGCGAAGGCCTTCTGACCCGAGCGCCCGACGAGCTGCGAGAGCTCCTCGACCTCGGCAGCGCCCTCATCGAACTCGATCCCGGCGTAGAGGTCCTCGGTGTTCTCGCGCACGATGACCAGGTCGACGTCGCGGAAGCGCGAGCCGTCGCCCGGCTGCGACAGGCAGGGGCGCACGCAGGCATACAGGTCGAAGTGCTTGCGCAGGGCCACGTTGACGCTGCGGAAACCCGTACCGACCGGCGTGGTGATGGGGCCCTTGATGGCAACCTTGGTCTCGGCGACCGCATCGAGCACGTGCTGGGGCAGCGGCGTGCCAAACTCGTCCATGACGCCGGCACCGGCCTCCTGGACGTTCCAATTGATCTGGACACCGGCGGCCTCGACCACGCGGCGCATGGCCTGCGTAATCTCGGGACCGATACCGTCACCGGGAATCAGGACTACATCGTGCGCCATAATCTGTTACTCCTCGTCTTCGGCGTCGTCAGATTTTTTAACGCTAGCACGCTTCTTCTTTTTGGAGAGATCCAGGCCAAAACGTTTAACAAGCATTTCGCAAATCTCGCTCGAACGGGCCTTGAGATAGCTACCCTTGCCGTTCTCGGCATCGAACTTAAGGCGCAGCGCGAGCTTCTCGGCGACCTCGGCGTCAATCTCGCCCCGGCCAAACTCGTACAGGCAACCGAGCATGTCGCGATACTCGAGGTCGCCGTGGTAGCACTGGATGGCCTCGTCCAGGATGGGCCAAGCCTCGCGCGAACGCTCGACGCTCGTGGCGCCCCACACGCACAGCAGGCGGAAGGCGGCATAGCGCAGCGTGGACGAAATCTCATCGAACAGCGCGGTCTCGGCGCCCTCAAAGGCATCGCCCAGCTGCTCGGGGCAGGTGGTGGCGAGCGCCGCCAGGGCATCGAGGGCCTCCCAGCGGGTCTGAGCCTCGGGGCGGTCGAGTGCCTCGATCAGCGCGGGCACGCAGGGCACGACGCGCTGCGGATCGCGCTCGGCAAGCAGGTGCAGCACGCGGGCGGCAAACTGACGGATGCGGCGCGTGGGGCAGCCGAGCTCCTTGACCAGGCGGTCGACGGCGTTCTCGTTCTCCTCTGCCAGCTGAAGCTGTGCCAGCTCCTCGTCGGTGAGCTGTTCTTCCTTGTTTTCTGCCATAGTTACCTCTTCTTACTATTTCTTAGCGTGCTTGCCAGCACCCTTGCTGTCATCGGTGACCGAGATGAGCTGTCGGTCGGCTGCACCATTGCGACGCGCACGGCGGCGTTCCTCAGCGTCGCCCGCGTCGGCGGCGGCGCGATGAGCCTTGTTGACGTTAAAGACCTCGTCGTGCTTGCGCCACGGACCGACGGACTCGCCAAAGCTCATCTTAAGGCCGGCGATAAAGCCGCCGAGCCAGCCGATCGGCGCAAACTGCACTAGCGGGAACAGCGAAAACACCCAGGTCAGTAGAACGACTGCCGCCGCGCCTGCAAAATTGGCAATCCAGTAGTCGCGCTTGGTGATCACGCGTTTTTCGCAGGCCCACTGGCCGCACAAAAAGCCAATGTAAATCGCAAAGATAAAGAGCACCAGCGCGAGCACCACGAACGTCCAGCTCATGGGCGCTACTCCCCGTGATGGTGGCCGCAGCAGCACTCATGGCCGTCATCATGGCCGTGGCCGCCACAGCACTCGTGGTCCTCGCCGTGGTGGTGGCCACAACCGCACTCATGGTCGTCGCTGTGCTCGCCGCAACCGCAGCCGTCCTCGTGAGCACCGTGCTCTTCGGGACGATACTGCGACCAGTCCAGACCGGCGGCGATGGCGTCGGCCTCCTCCTTGTAGAGGACCGTGATGGCCTGGGTGCCCAGCTTGGCGCCACCGATGGCGTCGAGCATGTCGTAGAGCGTAAAGGCCACGTCGGCGCCGGGCAGCGCAAGCTCACGATCGTCGGCATAGGCGAGCGCCAAGCGCAGGTCCTTAATGAAGTGCTCGACCATAAAGCCGGGCTTGTAGTCGCCGTCGAGCGCCTTGGGAGCCAGGCTCTCCATGGCGCCGGACTTGCCGGTACCGCCCAGGATCATCTGGCGGGTCTTCTCCAGGTCAAGGCCGCTCAGCTCGGCAAATGCCATGGCGTCTGCCATGCCGACCATGCAGGCGCCTAGCGACACCTGGTTGGCGAGCTTGGCAGCCTGGCCCTTGCCGGCGCCGTCGAAGCAGCAGATGTTGGCCGCGAAGGTGGCAAGGATGTCGCGGACCGGCGCGATGTCGTTCTCGGTGGCGCCCACGATAGCCGTAAGCGTGCCGGCGATAGCACCCGACTCGCCGCCGGTGACGGGGCAGTCAAACGCCATGCGGCCGGAAACCTGGGCGGCCTCGGCAATGTCGCGCGCCAGCTCGGGCGAGCTCGTGGTGAGGTCGATCAGGACCGCGCCGGGCTTAGTGCACGCGAGCAGGCCGTCGCCCGCCAGGTAGAGTTCCTCGACCTCGGAGGGATAACCCACCATGGTAAAGACGACATCGGCGTTAGCCACGGCATCGGCCGGCGTATCGGCCCAGGCGGCACCACGCTCGATAAGCGCGGCCGCCTTGGACTTGGTGCGGTTGTTGACCGTGACGGGATAGCCAGCGTCCAGAATGTGGCCGGCAATGGGGGCACCCATAATTCCGGTGCCGATAAATGCGACAGAGAGCTTGTTTGCCATGAAACCTTTCCTTTTGGGTTGGGTGTTATTACCAGGTTGAATACTCGGTGCCAGCGTTTGGGCTGTGAGTCGAGGGCGACTACGGCCGCAGCGCCTGCCTACTGGCCGCGCACGCGGCGAGCGATGCGGTCGGAAAGCGAGGCTTTCTCGGCGCGGTTCTTACCCCAAAACGCAAGTGCCACCATGCCGGGCCCCACGTGCGAGCCGATGGTAGGACCGACGGAACTACGGATAATCGTGACGTCGGCGCAGCCCTCCTCCTTGCGAATGGCGGCTTCGAGCCAGTCACCATCCTTCTCGGCATCGGCCGTCATGATGGCGATGGGCATGGTGCGGTCGGGCACGTAGTTCTCGCGGAACGACTTGAGGATGGACTTGAGCGCCTTCTTGCGGCCGCGGTTGACGCCGATCAGCGACAGCGAGCCGGCCAGGTCGTAGGAAAGCTCGGGCTTGACGTCGAGCTTTGCCGTGAGCTGTGCCGCCGCGGGCGGAATGCGGCCGCCGGCAGCCAGTGCGTCGAAGCTCTCGAGCGTAAAGTAGCCGTGCACGTAGGTCTTTGCCTCGTTTGCCCAATCGACCAGCTGCTTGGCGGTCAGTCCCGCCGAACGCTGGCGCACGGCCTCGAGCGCCAAGAGCGCGCCGGTCGCACAGGGCAGAGCGTTGTCGACCACGTAGAGCTCAAAGTTGGGATACTCGGCGCGCACGGCATCTGCCGCCTGGCACGCGGAGTTGTAGCTCGACGACAGCGCCGAGGTAAAACACAGGTAGACCGTGGGCGTGCCCTCTTTGGCGCACTCGGTAAAGAACTCGATATAGCGACCGAGCGACACAGCCGAGGTGGACACGCGGGCACCGGCGCGCATGCGGTCGTAGAACTCCTTAGGGCTCATGCTCGACCAGATGTCATCCGTGCGCTCTTCGCCATCGATAATGAAGGGGAAACCCAGGATATCGACATCGAGGTTCGCGGCGACCTCGGGACTAAAGTCGCAGCAGGTATCGACGACGATGCGGCAACGGTCCGAATGGCCGGTAGATGCAGCCTTGTCCATCAAAGCGACTCCTTACGTAAAAAAGGCGGCCACCCGCATGGGATGGCCGCCAACCGTTAACTCATGCAAGTTAACGTATTTTACTCGTCAAGTGTTTCGATGCGAGGCTTGATGATGCCATATCCACCATTCTTACGGTGATACACCACATTGATGAGGCCGGTCGTCGCGTTCTCAAACACGTAGAAGTCGTGACCCAGCAGATCGGTCTGCACCAGCGCCTGTTCCTCGGTCATCGGGGTGACGTTAATAACCTTCTCGCGGACGAGCAGGTCGTCCTCCTCCTCGGGCAGCAGCAGGTCGGCCAGATCCTCGACGCGCTCGACCGGTGCGACATCCGCGGCGCTGGCACCACCCTGGCGGTTGTCCACGACCTTGGTCTTGAACTTGCGCAGCTGGCGGGTAACCTTATCGGCGGAGAGGTCGATGGCAGCATACATATCTGCGCCGTGCTCGGCAACGCGAATCACCGAACCGCGGGCACGAACCGTGACCTCGACGATTGCCGGGTTGGGGTTCGAGGGGTTCTTCTCATAACGAAGCACGACGTCGACTGTCATGGGCTCGATGTCGAAAACCTTGAGCGCCTCGCCGATCTTCTCATCCACATGCGCACGCAGAGCATCGGTTACCGTCGTCTTGCGTCCAGAAACCTTGATATCCATACGTGGCTCCAATCTGCCTCGGGGACTTACTGTACTGGCTATGTACCCATTGCCGTGCATTTAATCACGCGAATTCCCAAAGACCCGAATAACGACTGCTTGATACCGCATACCGAAGTCTCGCACTTTTCCGTGACAAAGTGCGCTATAGGAGGGCGTCGGCAAAGCTAGTTTTTTTCCTGGAAATCAGCTTTTACCTGCCGTTTTTACCAAAATAGAAAAGCCGGGCTCCCTTATTGGGGAGACCCGGCCATGCGTGTTGAAACCGTGAAGAAGCGCCTTGTTCAGCGTGTGGCAGGCGCCACCCCTACCAATAACTAGCTATTGAGCTTGTTGATGTCATCGTCGGTGATGGTGCCCTCCTGGCTAGACGACGGGCCGTCGCTGTTGTTATCAGAGGCGTCGTCATCGGAGGACTCGGTCTCGTTGGACGTGGAGTCGGATGCCTGCACATTGGCCCCCGAAACGGTCTTGGCGGTAAGGTCATAGGGCATCTGTCCGTACCAGACGCAGTGGACTGCCTCGAGCGTGCCATCGACCGTGATGCCATCGAGGGCATCGCTCACGGCACGGCACAGCTCATCATTAGAGCTAAGACCTGCGACGCCAAGCGTGGAGGGCGCCTCGAGCGTACCGACATAGGAGATCTGGCTCATCAGACGCGCGAGGTAGCCACCAGCCGTGGAATCACAGATCACGTAATCGACCTCGCCCGACTCGAGCGCCTCAAAGCACTCATTGATGTTGGAAAAGGTCTTTTGGTTGGCGGTGATGCTTTGCTTGGCGAGCGCCTCCTGCGAGGCCGAGGAGGTCTGAACGCCCAGGGTAGCGGTGTTAAGCGTTTCGGTGGAAACGCTCAGCGACTCGCCGTCACTGCTCTTGCCGAATACGGCGGCGGCATCGTACAGACAGGTGCCAAGCGAGCTGATGTCGCCGCCCGCAGACTTGATGTCGCCAATGAAGATGTCCGCCTTTTTATCGCTGAGCGCGGAATCGGCCGAGGACGCATCGACAAAGGCGACCTTGAGACCCATGCGGCATGCGAGGGCACGAGCGGCATCGACCGCATAGCCCGTGAGGTTTCCGTCGGCATCCTGCATGGCCTGCGGTGCATCGGACGTATCGAGGGCGACCGTCAGGGTTCCCGGCGTGACCAGGGCATCGTCCGATACCGTGGGGGTAACGGTCTCGCGCTCGATCTGGTCGATCGTGGGCGTCGTGAACGTGGACAGTGGATTGAACGCGCATCCGCTCAAGCCCAATACGGCAATGACCGCCGCGGTCCCAGCACCTAACCGAGCCGCGTGCATCAAGCTGCCCCTCACCATGTCCACTACCCTGCCTTCTGTGTCGTATACAATCCGTGCGTTGCGCGGAATAACGGGTGTTCCCACCAGCTGACCTGGTATTTGACCCCACACTTGCGCACCGGGGTGTTTGCTCGGGAGGCCGTAACCACCTTCACGACTGGCCCGCTCGCCCGCGAGGCGGTATTGCCCCAAAGAAAGTAGAACGGACGGTGCGGCTTACATCTAGGACGCGCCATGATCGCGCCGCGCGCACGCGGTCGCTTACGTGGATCCCTTTGACCGCGTCTGTCTTGGACTAGGATGGACATTTCGTCCGTCCGCAACCACAGCCTGGCAGGAACGTAGCGCATTATAGCTAAGTTCAAGCTAAAGTTTAAGGTTAGGGGCGTCATTCGCACCGTGAGCACAGATTTTGCAGGTCGGAGCGGACCGTGCGTGTTCCCATGAAGCCCGGAGCTCCCCTACGGGGAGCTCCGGGGCGCCCGCCTCGGGGTGCCGTGGCCAAAAAATGGCAAATATGAGTACTGTTACCAATTTTGTAACAGGCAATTTTGGCCTCTCGGACAGATTTTGCGCTTAGTGTCGCCAATCTGATGCTTAGTTATTCTACATTTGTTTATTATCTTCTTACTTTACGACGCCTCCGAGTCCTAAATTCCTTGATTTTGCTGTTACTGATTTAGTGACAGTACTCATATTTGCCATATTTTGGCCAGGGCATATGATTTACCCCCTATTTTCGACGCGAATTAGACCGGCTTAAGCCCAAAACACGCCCGCAGCGTGTTAAGCAACGCCTCTTGCTTCTTCCTGCGGGCATCGACACGATTCCGGTACCGCTTTCGCATACGCTGGTGGATGCGCCATGCGAGCGCTTCCATCGCTTCCATGTCGCAGAGCATTTCGTTGTTGACCGTCGCGACCTCGATTCCCATAGTAATCAAGCCCGTGTTGCGTTTTTCATCATGGACACGTCCCCTTCGAGAGGAATGACCCAGCTCACCGTTGTATTCCAGGTCAAACCGGGCTGTTTCCTGGTACGCATCGCAAACTGCATACGGCATCCCCGAGATTGCCTGCGCGCGGTCATCGAACTCGATCTTGTAGTCGGTCTTAAAGGGACCGCAGGCAAATCCGCCATAGGAAAACGGAAGCGAAAACAGTGCGAGCATGATGCACTCCATGGGTGAGCGCAAGTTTTCCGACAGATAGGGACACAGGCGCAGCAGTTGTTTGGCCACATTCCCCTTGCATGCCGCAAGGTAATCTGCCAGGCGATCGGGCGTCAGCACCGTCTCGACTTCAAAGTAGCCCACGTCTGCCGGTTGATCCTTGTCCTTTGCAAGTCTATTCGCAACAGGCGAGGTGTAGGGAGGCAGATACTTCCCGCGATCGCTCAGTGAAATCTTGGAACACAGTTCCTGGGCCAGGGCAAACCCCTGGATACAGCCGACCTCGCGGGCGACGGCAACACAAAGGGCCTCGGGAGATAGGCTGTACACCCCCGGTTCTACCTCTAAAATCGAGCCGGCGGGCAACCCGGAACACACGGACCAGCCCACGTCAGGCATGCGGCGGCGCTGCGCCGCAGATCCCACCAGCAAGCACAGATCTTCTTGCACCTCGCCGCTTTTGGCTCCAATTCGCACCAGGTCGGGAAGATAGATATCCTCGGTCGAAGGCGATGACGTACACAGCACGCGACACTCCTCCTCGGGCTCAAGGTCCTTCCAGCCGATGTAGCCCATCTGCCGGCGCTCGGCTCGAATCATGCGCAACGCCGAGGCGCCCGTCAGGATCACGGAAGCCGCTAGCTGCTCTTTTGTCGGTTTGTTGCACTGCCTGATTGTTACCGCCACACGAATCACCCCTACCAAACGCGTGCGATAGCGAGGCCATCAACGGCCGCGGCACCGGCGCGCTTGAGTTCCGCCGACATCGTCGCACCCGTGGTGATAACGTCGTCGATAAGCAGCAGGTGCTTGCCCCGCACGTCCTCAACGGTCTCGTACATGCCTCGGGCACGTTCACGGCGTTCTTCACGACCGAGTTCACGCTGGTCGCCATGGCCGTACTTAACGAGGGCGTCGAGCAGAGGAACACCCGACAGCTCGCAAAATGGGCGCGCGATGGCTTCCATATGATCGAAGCCGCGTCGCCGAAACGCCGCCGACGTCGCGGGCACAAACACCACCGCATCGGCGCCGGACAACACACCGCCTAAGCGTTCGGGTGCTGCGACCTGGGCATGTAAGGCGGTGTCGTATAGCAGCTCTGCCAGATACGGCGCCAGGCGTCGCTCGCCCGCGTCTTTGTACGCTTTAATGATTCGCGGCAGCGGATGCGTGTAAACGGCACATGACAGGCACCGGTCGAGTGCTTCGGCCATCGCCGAGGACGCACCCTCGACCGAGCACTCGGTGCACAGCAAGTCTCCAAACGGGGCGCCGCATCGAGTGCAGCTATGCCGCGAGTCGATGAGCGCAAGCGCCGCCAAGCAGTCTTGGCAAATAAGCGCACCGGCGCGCTCGCAGCCGGCACATCGCGTGGGTGACAACGCCTCAAGCGCCTCGTGCGCCGCCCGCTCGGCAAACGGTAGCAATTCGTCCGCAAACGGTAGGATGCCGGCACCTTGCAGGCATCCCAACACGTTCAAATGTCTCTTCACGACACAACCCTCCCTACGCTCGGTCGCAGGGAGGGTCGTTGATTCAGCGCTATGGTACCCCGACGCGTTTGGGGTCAGGCAGGTTAAATCCGTTTGCGGGCGCTATTCGCCGGTGGGCGGTTGAGGTGCGGACGAGTTTTGGGTCGAGCCCTCGCCACCATCCTGGCGCGGCTTGCGGGAACGGCGACGGCGACGGCGCTTCTGGCCCTGGTCGGCCGAACCCTCGCCACCACGATCTTCGCGCGACTCGCGTTCGTCACGAGCAGCGCCGCGCGCGGCCTTGGCGGCCGCCCCTCCGCCATCTCCGGGGCGACGGCGCGTGACCTTGACCTCGCCATCCGAGACCTGATCGGCCACGGAGGGCACCGAGGGCTTTTGCTGCGTACCCGAAGAATGGCGACGGCGCGGACGCGGGACGCGCTCGTCATCGTTGCGCTGCTTGCCACCCTTGTCGGCAGGCGTATCGGAACCCGAACCACCCTTGGGGGTGGCACCGGCTTCGCGAGCGGCTGCGGCGCGGAAGGCGTCCTCGCGCTCCTCGCTCGACAAATGGCGGCGGCGACGGCGCGTGGGATTCATGCCACCGCCGCGGTTTTGCTGCTGAGGCTGCTGAGCCTCACGCTCGCGGGGAGAATTCTTGCCTGCGGGAGCGGCCTCGCCGGCATCGCCCGAACCCGAGCGCTTGCGGCGACGACGTCCACCGGCAGCCTCCTCAGCCTCGGGTGTCTCGGCCTTGCCGCGACCCTTACCGCGGCCGCGACCCTCGCGCTGGCTCTGACCGGCACGGGCATCGGCGTCCGCATCGCGACGGCGGCGCTTGGGCATCGTCGTCCCCGCCAGACGGTCGGCGCTCGACAGGCCATCGCCCACGTCGACGCCGTTCTCGCGGTCGAGCTCCATAAGCGCCAGGCGCATCTCGGGCGACTCGATACGCTCGAGCACATCGCGCGTCACGCAGTCGGGGCGGCAGTTGCAGCCCTGCTCGGCGGCCTTCTTTTTGCAGCCCTCAGAGCAGGTCATGTCGGCCAGGTTGACCTTAAAGACTTTGCCGTTCTCCAGGCGCAACACCAGCTGCTCGCGCGGCGTGTCATATTCCTGGATGCGCGCCTTGCCAAGCGGCGTATCGATAAGCGTCTTCTTTTTGGGCGCGCGGCTCTTAAAGTCCTTGTACGCCTCAAACTCGTAGCGCAGGCAGCACATCAGGCGGCCGCACACGCCGCTAATCTTGGACGAGTTGAGCGGCAGGTCCTGCTCTTTTGCCATGCGGATCGAAACCGGCTCAAACTGTCCGCCAAAGCGTGTGCAGCAGAGCTCCTGGCCGCACTGGGCATAGCCGCCCACCAGGCGGGTCTCGTCACGCACGCCGATCTGGCGCATGTCGACGCGAATGTGCAGCGTCGAGGACAGGTCCTTGACGAGCTGACGGAAATCGACGCGCTCCTCGGCCGCAAAGTAGAACACGGCCTTCTCGCCGCCAAACAGGTACTCGACGCCGACCGGCTTCATCTCGAGGTCGAGCTCCTTGACCAGGCGGCGGAAGTCGACCATGGCCTCGTCACCCTGGATGGCCAGGTCGTCGGCAAGCTGCAGGTCGATGTCGCTCGCCACGCGCAACACGGGCTTGAGCGGCTGACCGATTTCGTCGAGCGGCACCTCGAAGGGGTCGGCCGTGACCAGGCCGATCTCGGTTCCGCGCTCGGTGGAGCAGATGGCATAATCGGCCTCGAGGATATCCAGATCCTGTGGGTCGAACCACAGGTCGCGCGAGGCGTAGGTAAACTTAACGGGTACGACTAACGGCATTTCAGTGCCTTCCTGATATCGAGCAGCATGACCTCGATGGCCAGCTGGGGAGTAACGTTTCTGGCGATGTTGCGCTCGGCGGTGACAATTGCCTCGAGCGCCTGGGTGGCACCCGCAACATTCGTCGCCGCGGCAAGCCGCCCGATCGTGTCGCGCACGTCCTCGTTCACAACGTCTGTCGCCTCATCTTGAAGCGTCAGCAGCACGTCGCGCATGAGCGTCCGCGCGCTCGCCAGCGCTTCCATGATACCCGAACGCTCGCGCGCGTTGAGTTCGCGCTTGTTGCGGTCCTCAAGCTGCTTCAATGCTCCACGCGACAGGTAGTCGGCGTTTTGCTCGAGCACCTTTTCCTGTGTGGACTTGACCTCGGCGAGCGGTGCCTTGACGGCGACAATGAGCGACTTGGCACGACTAAGTACATCGGCCTCATCGGCAGCGATGAGCGAGTCGACGGCGCGAACCATCTGACGGCGGGCATCCTGGCGCTCGGCACTCTTAAGGAACTCGATGCCGCGCGTGGGGCTTCCCGCTACGGCGACGGCCATGCGGCAACGCACAGGGTCCTGACCGGTGGCGCGGCTCACGGCCTGCGCGGCGACGGCGGGCGACACCAGCCGAAACGGCACGCACTGGCAGCGGCTCACGATGGTGGGCAACATCACGTCTGCCGAGGTGCCCAGCAAGATAAACATAACGCCCTCGGGCGGCTCCTCGAGTGTTTTGAGCAGTGCGTTGGCGGTGTTGGCGCGCAGCTGCTCGGCACGGTCGATGATGTAGACCTTGGCCTTGGCACGGATGGGCGCCAGAGGCACGTCGTCGAGCAGCTCGCGGGTCTGGGCGATGAGGTAGCCCGTGGCGCTCTCGGGCGTGTAATAGTGCACGTCGGGGTGCGTATGGCGGGCGACGCGCACACAGCTATCGCATGAGCCGCAGCCATCCTGCTCGCACAGGAAGGCCTGAGCGAGCGCCCACGCGGCGTCGAGCTTGCCCGCGCCGGGCGCGCCCAAAAACAGGTAGGCGTGCGATGCACGACCGCTGGCGACGGCATTGGTCAAAAAGTCGCGCACGCGCTCTTGGGTGTTGAGCTTGGCCAGCAGACTTGCCTGAGCGGGGGCCATGTTACTCGGCCCCCTTGGCAAGCGCGGCGGTGACGGCGTCCTGGGAAATGTCGAGGCCGTAGACGCGAACCTGCTCAACCGTCTTCTCGAAGACTTCCTCGACGGTCGCAGTGGCGTCGATGAGCTTTACGCGGTTTGGCTCCTCGGCGGCAATCGCGCAAAAACCCTGGTAGACACGCTCTTGGAAGGCCATACCCTTAGCCTCCATGCGATCTGCCGCGCCACGGGCTGCCATGCGCAGCGCCGCCTGCTCGGGCGTGATGTGATAAACGAGTGTGAGCGCCGGGTGCGTACCCGCGACGGCCAGGTTGTTGGCGTCGCGCACTATCTGGCGATCGAGGCCGTCGGCAAACGCCTGGTAGCAGGTCGTGGAATCGTAGAAGCGATCGCACAGGACCACCTTGCCGACAGCAAGGGCGGGCACGATGACCTCGTGCACCAACTGAGCGCGCGCCGCTTCGTAGAGCAACAACTCGCAGGTGTCGCCCATCGCTGTATTGGCGGGGTCGAGCAGCAGAGCACGGATCTTTTCGCTGATGGCGGTACCGCCCGGCTCGCGCAGGCTCACAACCTGGTAGCCAGCGAGTTCAAGAGCGCGGGCAAGCAGGCGCGCCTGCGTGGACTTGCCGGCGCCATCGACGCCCTCGAGCGTGATAAAGCTATGTTGAGCGGGCTCAAAAGCCATGGGCGCAGCCCCTTCCTACAAGGCGCGTAAATGCAGATATATATCAACCAAGCCATGATACCCCAGTGCTCGGTGCGTCCCCAATGGCTAAAGGTGCCTTTCCAAAGTTGCGGTGAAATAGGGACTGATTGAAGCTCTGAGACCCCCAACAGTCCCTATTTCACCGCAACTTATGATGGAGAATTTTGGACGCTGGGTATAATCGTCGTATTGCATTGAAATGTGGCGAAAGGAGTGGCAATGTCTCGGTATTGCGCCTCGTGCGGCAAGCTTCTTGCAGATAATGCCAAGTTCTGCACCTCGTGCGGTGCACCCGTTGAGCAAACAACCGCGAGCGATAGCCAGCCCGCTTTTGAGCAGACCGGCCCCCTTGATACGCCGCAAGCCAAGGCGGACGACCCCCTCGCCTATCGCCCCGACCCCGCCGCAAGCCCCGCGGCCGTCGAGACCACGCAGTGCATACCCGTCGCGAGCGGCTCGCCCCAACAGCAGCCGGCTCCCGCATACGCGCCCGCTTCGCCACAGACCCCCGCTCCCAAAAAGAACGGCGCCGGGCCGCTTATCGCCGTTATCGTTGTGCTGGTGGCGATCATCATCGCCCTGGTCGTTTTCTTTGTGATCAAGCCTTTCGACAGCGCCGCCACGCAGACGACTGCCGAGGTAGCTAAGCTGCACCATGACGTCGACGACGATGACCTAAAGCCTCTCGGCGATCCCAACAGCCTGTACGACGATGATGACGATGACGACGAGGATGGCGGCGAAGCAACGCTCTCCGAGCAGAATCTCTACCGCCGACTGAGCGAATACTACGACTTGCTCGAAGACCTCGACAACTACGTCCGTGGCTGCGCGCAGAACTTCAACGGCAGCTATCTGGAAGAGGATCGAACCACCCGTCAAAATCTCGCCGACGTCGCCGAGCGCACGGAGGACACCATCGAGCAGTATTACGACATCGTCGAGGACCTAGACGTTCCGACGAGCTCCAAGAACTACAGCTCCTGGAAGGACATCATCGCCCTGTACGACGACCTGGATCACCGCATTGACGCAATCTGTGATGCCTGGGAGATCAGCCTGAAATACGCCAAGCCTGCGGACCACAAGAATGAGATCGTGGCGCCGCTGTCGCGCGACAACGTGGCGGGCACCAATGACAATAAGTATCGCCTAGACTTTGAGGAGCGCTATCCCGGCGCCAAACCCGTCGAAGTGAACTAGCGCTTTGTCGTTCCCGAGCCGGCAGTTAGGGACGTTCCTAAACTGCCGGCAGAGACGATATGAGCAGGACATAAAAACATTGAGAGCCCCTGCTGCATGAAAGAC
>ERZ827458.1255-NODE-1255-length-20271-cov-4.454442_pt1 | contig 20271 bp, 19 predicted proteins | sample MGYA00519706_ERZ827458 | MGnify/ENA primary metagenome ERZ827458 (study PRJEB31778, sample SAMEA3449309) | human gut metagenome | biome: human gut; feature: human-associated habitat; material: faeces | place: United Kingdom | collected 2010/2012 ...
ATTTGCGCATTGACTGTCTCCTGAAATCAACCTGTTTCAGTTTCTTCGGTTCAAAATGACCAGCCCGCTTTCCCGCGCGCGGACGGCCAGCTCGGTGCGGTTGCGGAAGCCCGTCTTCTCCAGCATATTCAGGATATGCGTCTTGACGGTAGCCACGGACATGTTCAGCCGGTCGGCGATCTCCTGATTGGTGTCGCCGCTGGTGATTTCGCGAAGGATATCCAGCTCGCGCTCGGTGAACTGATAGCTGCTGGCCATCCCCAGCGTCAGCTCCGGCGGAGCGCCGGGATAGACGGATTCGCCGTTCATCGTGCGTTCCATCACGTCCAGCAGGCTTTCGCGCTGCTCTTCCTTGTACCAGAAGCTCTCCACGCCGATTTCCTTCGCCCTTTTCAGGTAAGAGCATTCCGGCATGGAGGTCACGATGATGATTTTGATTTGCGGAAAGGCGCGCTTGATCCGCGCTGCCGCGTCCAGCCCGTTTTCGCCGTCCCGCGTAATCACGTCCATCAGGATGAGATCCACCGGGAAGCGCAGACAGTAAACATCCGCCAGCGCGGCGTTGTCAATCGAAAGCGCCAGCTCGAACCGCTCGGAGGCCTGCACCCGCAGTTCAAACAGCTCGCGGGGCATGGTCTGATCCTCGACGATCATCACCTTGTATTTCATTCCATCGTCTGCCTTTCCCGCTGCAAAATCAGCGTCAGTTGAAAGTGCGGAAGAACGGCAATCTCCATCGCGCCGCCCGCGGCTTCCGTCCGCGTGCGCAGCGCGGTGAGGCCGCTCCCCTCGACAATCGGCGCGGCGGGCACAGCGCCGTCGTTCAGATAGCGAACCTTCCATGCGGACGCGGTCTTCTCGCCGAAAATCTCAAGGCGCGTCCCGCCCGCGTGGCGCACCAGATTCGTCAGGCACTCGTGCGCGGCGGCCTCCACCAGCTGCGCGTTTTCCGTGCCCTCCTCGGGGAACGATCCGCTGCGCGCGATGGTCACGCCAATCGCCTTCGCCGCGCGGGAGAGCTGTTCAAAGGTGTCCGGCCGCTGTTCCTCGACGGATTTCCCCAGCAGAAGCCGGGTGTTCTGCCGCCACGCGGCGCGGACGGCCTCCGCGTCGCCCTGCGTTCCGGAAAGAAACTGCCGGGTTTGCAGCAGCGCGCGGCCGATGCGGTCGTGGATGCGGGTTTTGGCGCGCAGAATCTCCTTTTCGCGGGTCGCCTCCTGCACGTCCTGCCCGTATTGCCGAAGCCGGCGGTTCATGGCTTTCAGGCGCAGGTTATCCTTCTCCAGCGCATGGCGAAGCCGCGCCTCCTCGGTGATGTTCGTGCCGATGATCTGATAGACGACCCGCCCGGCCATCTCCATCCGCCTGCGCTCAAAGCTCCACGTCTGCCCGTTTTCCAGCGAGACGATGGGCCGGGCTTCAATCGCGCGCCAGAAGGCGTTCGCGTTAAGCAGCGCCTCCCCCGTGAGCTGATGGCTCAGTTCGTCCATTTTCAGGTTTTTCAGGCAGGGCTGGCCGTTTTCCCACGCGAAGCACAGCGCGGAGGGCAGGTAATCGCAGCTCTCCTTGATGGAGAACGGCGAAAGCTGCCGCCTGCTCCCGCGGAGCATCAGGCACAGCGCCAAAAGGCTGAGCGCCGTCGATATCAGCACGGCGGCCGTCCAGAGCGGCGCATGCGCAAGCGTTTCACAATCCGGCAGGCGGGCCAGCAGCACGGACAGCAGCGCAAAATCCGGCGCGGCGGCGGCCAGACAGAGCGCAAAGGACGCCCGTCGACGGCGGCGCGCCGCGCTCATGCCGCCAAGCAGCGCGGCGACGGTTCCAATCAGCAGCAGTGTGCAGAGCAATCCGGCGTCAAGCGCGTTCATCCGCCGTCACCTCCCCGGTCAAAGGAGAGCGTCGCGCACGGCGCACCGTCCGCATCGTCAATCGTCAGCCGCCCCTTTTGCGCGTAGGCGCTTCCATCCGGCAGGCCCGCCGCATCCTCGAGCATCAGCCGAACGGAAAAGCGCGCGCCGCACTCCACCCGAACCATCATCGCGCTGAGCGAGGGCAGCGCGGCTTCCAGACAATCCTCGAAGAAATCATAGGCCGTCTGCGCGTCCCGGCTGCCGACGCTGCCGCTTCCCTCCTGATGCAGCGCGCAGGCGACGCCGTATTGCGTCAGATAGGTCAGCGATTCCCGAATGCAGTGCGTCAGCTCCTCCGCCGGCACGGTCTCCTTCTTTTCGCAGATCAGCGCGAGGTTGACCCGGCGCTTGACGTATGCGCCCAGCAGGCAGACGTGTTTCAGGCTCTGCGCGGCTCCGTCCTCCAGCAGCCGGTTGATTTGAAGGAGCTGCGGCTCGACGAGCCGGAGCATCGCGTCCATGAGCCGGTTCTTCTCCTCGATCTCCGCGCGCTGGCGCTTCAGCTCGTTCTCGGCCTGAATCAGCTCGTTTTCCTCCGAAAGCTGCGCGTTGACCTCCGAAAGCTGCGCCCGGATTCGGTTGATTCCGGAAATATCCTCCACCCAGTAGACGCGCCCACCCCGAATCGGCGCGCTTTGCAGCCGCGTATCCGTATCCAGCAGGACGGGCTCGCGCGCCGCTTCCCGAAGCTGCTGCCGGGTGAGCACGGGCGCGCTCTGCGCGCGATAGCGCGTCCGCCCCTGACTGTCCACAATCTGCGCGGCGGCGGTGGATTCCGCAAAGAAATAGCGGTAGTAGCCGTTGGTCGGCACCAGCCCGACCTGAAGACAGCTCTCCCAAAACGCCGCGAACGTCAGGCAGAGACATTCCGGCGTCTTGTGCAGGGTGTAGAGGTTGGCAAAGCTCAGTGCGCAGAGGGCAAACCCGCCCCCAAACGCGAGGAACGGCACCCACGCGAGCCTCCGGCTTTCGCAAACGCGGCACTTGCGGTAAACCATCACGCCGGTCGCCAGCAGCAGCGCGACCGACCACGCCATCGCGAGGTAATATACCCAGCCGTGGATATATGCCGCCTCCAGCGTTTCCGCGCCCAAGGCGGGGCGAAACGCCTGATGATGCAGGTTGTTGGTCAAAACGCCGCCGATCAGCAGCGCCGCCGGGAGATACATCAAATGCCACCAGCCCGAAAACGCTTCGTCCTCCCGCCACCCCATCTGCAACGCGGCGAACAGGCTGAAAAGCGGCGCGAGCACCTGCGGCACATAGTACAGATACCACAGGTAGCGGTTGATCTCTCCAGCCTCAAAGAAGCGGTATTTCACCGCGCGCAGAAACAGCCACAGCACCGCCATCGCGCAGCCGAGCATCAGATAGCGCCGCACCCCTCGATGCAGGATTCGATGCGAAATGGAAAATCCCCACGCCATGGCCAGCCCGATGTAGATCAGGTTGGTCAGCAGGAAGAACACGGCGGACGGCAGCGGCGGAGCGGCACGATCGAGCTGGCGAAACACGCCGGCGAGGATGAACAGCCCGAGCGCCAGACAAAGCTTCGCCATCGAGCGCCGTTTAACGCCAGCCATTCGCCCACCTCCCGTCCAAACCGCGCGGACAGACACACCCGCCGCTCGCTTAAAAGTATATTTACTATATCATAAAAGCGCCCAAAAAGCCAGCGTCGGCGGTTTGTGTCTTCGCACGTCGGTGTCAAATTCTTTTGGGGCGCATCCTGACAATCTCCCTTGTTTTTCAACAACCGTGCGACGACGGCAGGGATGTGACCAACCCGCAGTCCGGAGAACAATTATCGCATGTACACATTAGAGGATGTTCGTCGATTGTATGATTGCTGCGGCTTTACCGCAGTGGGTTTCTCCATTCGAGAAGCAGAGCAGAATAAAGCTGCCGTCGGTTGTGTCGATCAGTTCCACGCGCTCACAGCCCATATTCACGGCGTTCCCGCGTTGGTAATGAAGCGTTTTTCACGCCCTCCGCAGCGGCGTTTTTTTCGCACAGTGGCAGACTGAAGGAGTCAGGCTTTATATTCAAGACTCCTTTTCATTCAGTGTGCTTTCTCTCATAAACCGCAGCCGCGATGCACCAGATCACGATGGCGGTATTCGTGCCGCTCCGGCTCATGGCAACTGTGGTCGAAATGAAATTTGGTTGCCTTCTTAGACATCTCCATTCCTCCTTCAACTTCTTTCGTTTTGAGTTGCTGATGTGTGTGTCAGGAACCCCATGATTTTCCGGTAAAATTCCTGTGGATACATCATCACAAGCTCCGCGTGATCCATCTTCGGAATTTCATGCAGTTCCACCCGTGGAAACTCCGCCATGTTGCATCACGATAGAGAATACGTTCAAGCGATTCCTCCGTGCGCCCCATCATTTTACACACGATCTTTTTGCGTATTGGCCCCGCCTTGCCGATAAGCCAGTAAGAAAAACCTGTCAGGAGAAAGAGGTAGATATTCTGCAATACGGGATTTTTGATGTCTGCGTAGTCCATGGTCGGCATTCCATCCGCTATGGTCGTTGTGATGGTCAAGCGCCGGTCTGCAAGCACATCCATGAGCACAAAAGTGCCATAGGGATCGCCCCGCGATAGCATACACCGCCTCCGGGCAGCATCACCATCAGCTCTGGATTTCCTTGTCCAAATTCAAAGTATTTCATCTGCACACCCTCCACAGCAGTCCGTATCCGGCAGCAGCAACAGCACCGGAGTGATTCTGAAATTTGCAGCCTCTTATCTTCCCACGCCTTTCAGGTACCCGCTCTTTGCTTTTTCCTCAGTATCATCGGATTCATCATAGGCATCATAAGGCGCATCGGGATCGTGGACTCTTTTTTTGAAGGGCGAACACAGCTCATTTTTATGTGCAAAGGCAAAATCCATGTTGTCCGTCCAGCCAGTGTGGCCGGTAATGAACAGCGGATGAAGCCCACGTTTTTTCAGCTTTTTCTCCAGCAGCGTCAAAGACTTCACCGCCAGCCTGTTATCCTCTGCCAACGCAGAAATAAAGCTGTAGCCGCCGTCCGCGCCAAACCAGAGGGTATCGCCGGTAAAGAGATATTTCCCGTCCACAAGGTATACCATATGCCCCCATGTATGACCGGGAACCAGGAAACACTCGATCTTGATGCCGTCAATGTCAAAGACCTCTCCATCGTGAAGCAGCCGTTTTTCGTTGCAGATGGTCACCTGCGGCAGCTTATAGAGATGATAGAGAACCTTGCGGTGTGCTTCTCCGGTCAGATACCGGTTTTCGATCTCGCCGATGTACAGCTTTGCATTCCGAAACAATCCCGGACTGTCCGCTTCTACCGCGCCCACATGGTCGGTATCCTGATGGGTGATGAGGATGTGCCGGATGGAATGCGGATCGATCCCCAGCCAGTTCATTTTCTCTGCCAGCCGGTCATAGTTGTATCCGGCATCGATCATCATGGTGGTATCGCCCTTGCGGTAAAAGAAGATATTTGCCACCCACTCCCGCACACAGGCGACATTTTCATCGATCCAGCCGGTATTCAAAGGCTTGAAGATTTCCTTGCCCCGGTACATCCGGCTCATTGCTTTTCTTTGGAATTCCGTTGCTTTTTTCGACATAATCTCTCCTCATTTCCGTGCCGTTATGTAGTTAGTGTATGCTAACCATCGTGTCTTGGAAAAGCCGCATCTCTGCGGCCTTCCGCTTATTCAAATAACTCCCTGCAAGCGCCGTACACCAGCGTTTCCAGCACCTGCGGATATAGTTCCCCGATCTGCTCCTTATGGGAAACGGTCAAAATCAGTCCCCGCACCGTAGCGGCAGCCAAGGACGTGCCGCGATTCGGCACAAGATCATATTTCTCTAAAAGCTGACGGATGTGCGTCTCGTCATCGTGGTAGTGGACATTTTTGACGTTCTCCGGCAATCTCTGCAAAAGCAGCTTCGCGTCCTTCTCCATGAAAACCATGTCGTCGGTATCGGACAGCCGCCGACAGACGGCAAGAACCGCCTTTGTCAGCTGATCTACGGAGGTTTTCTTCATCCCCAGCGTGACAGCACAATGCCTCGTTTCTTTCAGCAACACCCTGCGGAGCTGCTCAGTCTCGTAATCGGTAAAAGCCAAGGTTTTGCCTACTAAAATATGACCGTTTTAGTTCTTTCGGTCATATTATACCGTGCTTCTTTCTGGTTTGCAAGCGCTGCGGTGAAAAACAATCTACGACAAGTTTTCCGGTAAAGATATTCGGTTAGCCTTGACAAACGTTTTGGCACGTGATACAGTATACACGCAAAAAAAGGAGCTGCTGACGGGCGGAAAATGCGTCCTTCAAACGACTTCCAAAGGGAGTTGAAAAAGCATGAATTACGGTTTAACTGCGGCGGCGGTGCTTGGCGTGCTGGCTCTGTCCGCGCCGAAAGAGCCGCAACACAATTTGATGAAGCTGCCCTCTTTCAAAGGGATTCTTGAGGTGCGAGCCAGCATCCCCGGCCGTATGCGGCTGTATGTGCCGTCCCTTTCGGGCAGCATGGATCAGGCCGAGCAGGCACGGGAGCAGCTGCTCGGCACGGGCGTGGTGCATCGCGTGGAGCTTGAGCCGCGCACGGGCAGTATGCTTGTGTGCTATGACGAGCGCAAGGTTGAGGCCGCCGTCATCGAGGGCGCGGTCATCAAGCTGCTGGGTCTGGACGCGGTCATCAGCGGCAAGCAGAAAAGCCGCATGGAAAGCGGCCTGCACACCATTCTGGATGCGGTGGATCGCGGCGTGATGGGCGCGACCAACGGCCTGATGGATGGCAAAATGCTCGCCGGGACGGCGCTTTCCGTGCTGGCGATTAAGGAGTGGCGGCTCGCGGGTCTGGCTGTGCCGGGCGCAATGACGCTGCTCTGGTGGGCTGCCCGCCTGTTCGGGGGGGATCGCCTGTGAATATCGTTGGAGAAACGTTTCTGCGCCACTGCCTCAAGCCGCGCGTAGAATGCGACCTGCCGGGGCGGCTGCGCATGCGCTTCCGCCACAGCGAGCAGTTGTCCAAGGAGGCACTGCCCTATCTGCATTATGTTCAGGATGTTTTAACGATGCTCCCCGGCGTAACGGATGTCACCGTCAACGCGCGCATCGGCACGGCGCTCGTGCTCTATGACGCGCAGACGACCAGCAGCCTCCGGATTCTGCGCTGGGTGGATATCGTTGTGGACACAGGACTTGAAATCGCCAAAGAGATCAAGCCGGAGGAGATCGACGAACAGAAGCTGGAGCAGATTGTGCGCCAGCGGCTGATCCTGCGGCTTCCGCAAGCCAAAGAGGGTTGAAAAATGCTTCGCAGAGAATCAAACAAGGATTGGATGAAGGGGCAGATCGCCAGCAGCCTGCCGGGGCGGCTTCGCCTGCGGGTTGACGGGCTTGCCTTTCTGTTTGACGCGCGCATGGACGTGGCCGGGGCACTGGCCACGATTGCCGGCGTGCGCCGCGTGCAGGTGACGCCCTGCACGGGCAGCGTTTTGCTGGAATACGATCAAAACAAGCTGGATTCCGCAGCACTGGTGGAATGCGCGGATATGGTGCTGGCACGCTATGCGATGCCCGCCCTGCGCGCGCGCCACGCGAGCGGCAAGGAAGAAACGGCTGAGCAGCCGATGACGACCGCTCGTCTGGCCAAGCGGCTGGCGGTGAACGCGGGCGCAATGGTGCTGGGCAACACGCTCTTTACCGCCCCGCTGCTGGGCGGCGCGCTGGCGAATTTCACCTCGCTGGAAGCGTTGGCGAGCCTCGGCCTTTCCGCGCCGATGACAAGGAGCGCGCTGGAAGGACTCCGAAAGGACATGCGGCCGAACGCCGATTTCCTGACCGTGACTTCCATCGTCGCGAGCCTGATGCTCGGCACGCCGCATTCCGCACTGATGATTTTGGCGTTGTCGGATCTGGCAGAGCTGATGACTTCCTACACCATCGAGCGGACACGTTCTTCCATCAAGAAGATGCTCTCCGCGGACGACGGCGACGTGTGGAAGGTGCTGGAGGACGGCCGTGTGGCGCGCACCCCGATTGCGCAGCTGCACGCGGGCGACACCGTGGCCGTTCACACGGGCGAAAAGATTGCGGTGGACGGCGTGATTGCTTCCGGCGTGGCCGTCATTGACCAGAGCGCGATCACCGGCGAGTTTGTGCCGGTTGAAAAGCGCGCGGGCGACGAGGTCTTCGCGGGTACGGTGGTCAAGAGCGGCAACATTCAGGTCAAGGCGAACAAGGTCGGCGATCAGACGGTGGTTTCCCGCATCGTGGGCATGGTGGAAGCCAGCGAGCTGAAAAAAGCGCCGATTCAGCGCTATGCGGATAGATTCTCGAATTATCTCGTGCCGCTCAACTTCCTGCTCTGCCTGTCTGTCTGGTTGGTGACGCATAACGCACAGAAGGCGCTGAAGATGCTGGTCATCGATTATTCGTGCGGCATCAAGCTCTCCACGGCGACGGCGTTCTCCGCGGCGATCAACACGGCGGTCAAGCAGGGCGTGCTCATTAAGGGCGGCGCATACATCGAGCAGATGAGCAGCGCGAACACCGTGCTGCTGGATAAGACCGGCACCGTGACCGAGGGCAAGCCGAAGGTCGTTTCCATGGTCGTTCTGGATGACGAGATGGACGAGCGCGAGGTGCTGGCCTACGCCATGGCGGCAGAAGAGACGAGCACACATCCGCTGGCCAGCGCAATTCTGGGCTACGGTCGTCAGATCGGCGCGCAGGCACTCGACCACGGCGAGATTATCACCGAGGTTTCGCGCGGCAGCCGAACCGATGTGGACGGACATATCGTCCGCGTCGGCAATATGAAATACATGAAGGAAAACGGCGTGACCACAGCGAAAGCCGTTCCGGACGGTCAGGGCGCGATTCCGAATTACGTCGGCATAGATGACAAGCTCGTGGCGGTGCTGTTCGCGATGGACAGCCCGCGCGACAATGTGCGCCGCGCGGTCAATGCTCTGCGTTATGACGGCGTAGGCGACATCGAAATCCTGACGGGCGATATGGAGCCGCAGGCGCGCGCCGTGGCCGAGCAGATCGGCGTGGACGGCTTCAAGGCGCAGCTCTTGCCGGAGCAGAAGGCGGAAGCAGTGCTTCGCTTGCAGACGCAGGGCAACGGCGTGGTGATGGTCGGCGACGGCATCAACGACGCGCCTGCGCTGGCATATGCGGACGTGGGCATTTCGCTGGGCAGCAAGTCCACGGATATCGCGATGGAGACCAGCGACGTGGTTATCAGCCGCGATGACCCGATGATGATCCCCGAACTGCGCAGGCTCTCCCGCGCGACGATGCACATCGTGCAGCAGAACTTCGCCATCGTCATCGGCATCAACACGGTCGGTCTGATTTTAGGCGCGGCCAGCGGTATTTCCGTGATGATGAGCGCACTGATGCACAACGCGTCTACGATTCTGGTCGTTGCGAACTCGCTGCGGCTGATGTTTTTCCCGCCGATGGAGGGCCGCTGACCGATGAGAAACGAAAAAGGAGCGCTTCACCTCGAAGTGCTCAGCGCGATGCCGGGGCGCATCCGCTTTCAGTTGGAAAAGCCGATTAAGAGCGACGTGCCATTTCTGGGCATCAAGGGCGTGACGCGATGCCGTTATAACCCGCGCATCGGGACGCTGCTGTGCGAATACGACCAGCTCACGGCGACGGAAGAACAGCTGCTGGTGAAAATCGGCGCGGTTTACGCGGGGCTGGTCGGCACGGCGCTGCTGCACATCAAGCATTCCGAAGAGGAAGGCTTTTCGATGGCACCGAGCGGCTATCTGGCGCTGTGCTGCATTGCGCTGGACGGATCGCTGACGCTGATGGGTTCGACGCTAACGCGGTTTACGCGCTGGCTTTCAGTCGGCGCGACGCTGGCGGCGGTGGCCGAGCACGGCTATCAGGAACTGCACGCGCGCGGCAGTTTTGACCCGGAAGTCATGTCTGTGGTATACTTAATCAATTCCATCGGCAAGACGAACGGTATGCAGGCCAGCGCGCTGGCCTGGGCACTAACGTTTGGCCGCCATCTGATTCCGCAGGAGCCGCGTGAGCAGGTCTACATGGTACGGCGCGCGGGCAACTCCATCAGCCTGACCCCGGTGAAGGGGAACGGCGACGGCGATGGCGTCGCATATGCGGGCAGCATGCTCCAGCGCGGCATGGAAATGATGGCGAAGAAGGGGTAAAGGAAAATGTTGGGGCGTTGCCCCAAACCGGAAACCCGGACTTCCCGACATCAAAACAGCGAATTTTCCCATTTATCGCAAAGCGATAAATGTAGTGGAAAATCCAAGAACCTCAGGTTCTTGGCAGGGTTTGGGACAGCGTCCCAAATGTTCTATCAGACAGACAGGAGGAAAAAATGATGTTTAGCTGGAATAATCCGATGGTCAAGGGCGTTTTGATCGGCGTAGGCGCGAGCCTGGTGGGCTTTGCGGTCTACAAGCACAACGAGGAGAAGGTGGATGCGTTTCTGAACCGCCACGGCGTGAAGGTGAAAACCCCGACCGCAGGCTTTGAGACCATGTCCGTCGAGAATCTGATGCGCACCAAGGAGACCATTGAGGATCTCATCGCCGAGAAGGAGCTTCAGGAGCAGAGCGTGACCGTCGAGGGCGCGGCTGTTGCGGCGGAAGCGTAAAAAGAGAAGATTCATCTCAAAGAGAGCTGTCAGGCTAAAAACCTGGCAGCTTTCTGTTTTCGCTAAAATGTAAGTGATGCAAAAGGGCGCGAAAAAGTTATACTAATTCGCAGTTAAAATGCTTAACAGAGCGCATCAGATTTTTTGTTCTGACGAAGCCAAGTGAAGTGAGGCGTACTGGAGGTACGTTGAACGGAACGAGGCAAAGTCAGAGCGAAAAAGATGGTGCGCGGATTAAGCCATTTTAACAAGAATTAGTATTAGCAGGCTCGGGACAAAAAAAGAGCCATCCGGTCAAGAGCTTCGCAAGTGGCTTCGCCACCCTTGACTGTCTGCTCCCAATCTGCTGCACAGCGGCCAAGGCGAGCATGGACAGGCCACGCTTGCCTGCAATCCACTTTCTACTTCTTCTATGAAACAAAATCCCCCATAATGCAGCCCGAATTCCTTCCGTGTTCGAGAGTCCGCATTATGGGGGCAGGTCATTCGTCGTGTCCCTCTTTGTTTTTCATCCCCCGAGCGAACAAATTCCGTTTATTTCGGACTCGCTTTAGGGCGTATCAAGCTCATTTCAGAATATCCATCGCAATCTGGCGATACAGCTCTGCCGCACGGAGCAATTGCGTTTTTTCGACGTATTCATCCACCGTATGCGCCTGATCCAGACTGCCCGGCCCAATGATCACCGTCGCCGCGCCTGCCTCCACCAAGAAGCATTGCTCGCAGGAAGCGCCGAAAGGCATGGGTTCTTCCGCTCGATCCAGCAGCTCGCCGGCCTTCTTTACGCAGGCGGAAACAAACGGATGCGCTTTATCCACCTCGCCGCCCGGCATGAAGAAGTGCTTCTTGAGCTCGTAGCCCTTGATGCCGTGCGCATCCAGCGCATACACAAACACTGCTTGCCACCTCTTACCGCTTTGATTCCGCGCGATTTTTGCGTTTACACATTCAGAATAGATCTTGCGTTTCTTCACGGAATGTCTTTTATACTCATCGATATTTAATTTATTCTTTTAAAATCACAATTCTCGTTTCCCACGGTCTGAGCTTCTGTTTTTCTCCCTCTTCGTCATAATTTCCAAGCAATATCTGCCCTTCCATTTGGGCATCTGCTGTCAACACAGCATCTCGATCCGAGAAATTACAAATAACGAGCATCCGTTGTTTGCCATCGTCTCGAATGTAAGCAAAGACCTGCTCATCCTCGGGCATCAGCAATTCAAACCTGCCGTCGATCACCACGTCGTATTCCTGACGAATCCGAATCAGCTTCTGATAAAAGCTGAAAACGGAATCCGGGTCGCCGACCTGTGCCTGCGCGTTGATGACCGTGTGATTCGGATTGACCGGCATCCACGGCTTGCCATGCGTGAAGCCCGCGTTCTTCTCCGCTGTCCACTGCATCGGCGTGCGCGCGTTGTCACGCCCCTTGCGGCGGATGCACGCCATCATCTGCTCGGGTGTCATCTCGTGCTTTTCCTCGACCAGCTCGTGATAAGCGTTGATGGATTCCACGTCCAGGCTCTCGTCGATGCTCTTCATCGGGTAATTGGTCATGCCCAGCTCTTCACCCTGATAGATGTACGGCGTACCCTGCATCATGTGCAGGCATGCGCCGAGCATTTTGGCGCTGCGCACACGGCTGGCTTCATCGCTGTCGCATCCAAAACGGGACACGATGCGTGGCTGGTCGTGGTTATTCCAATACAGGCTGTTCCATGCCTTGCCATACAGTCCGGTTTCCCATTTGTCAAAAACGCACTTGAGCTTGGGCAGATGAAGCGGATCGGTGCACCACTTGTACTTCGGTGCTTCGTCCACGCTCACATGCTGGAACTGGAAGATCATGCTCAGTTCGCTTCCGTCCAGATTCGCATAATCCGCTGCGGATTCAACCGTTGCGCTGCTCGTTTCGCCGACGGTCATCGTGTCGTAACGGCTCAGCACCTCGCGGTTCATCTCCCGCAGATACAGATGCTCCTTCGGTCCGCTCGAAACATTACGGTGCGGTCCGCCGTCGCTGGCGAGGGCTTCCTCCGGCTTGGCAATCATGTCGATGACATCCATGCGGAAACCGTCAATGCCCTTATCCAGCCACCAGCGCATCATATCGTATACGCTTTGGCGCACCTGCTCATTGTGCCAGTTGAGGTCTGCCTGCTCTTTGGCAAACATGTGCAGATAATACTCTCCGGTCGCTTCGTCCTTCTCCCATGCGCTTCCGGAGAAGATGCTTCGCTCGCCGTTCGGCACGCCGCCCTCAAACGGCGGACGCCAGACATAGAAATCACGCTTTGGATTATCCTTGTCGGCTCTGGATTCCTTGAACCACGCATGCTCTGTGGAGGTGTGGTTGACCACCAGATCCATGATGATGCGGATGCCCCGCGCATGCGCCTGACGGAGCAGCTCGTCAAAGTCCTCCATCGTGCCGAATTCCGGAGCGATGGCGCGGTAATCGCTGATGTCGTATCCGCCGTCCACGCCGGAATTTTTATAAATGGGGTTGAGCCAGATGACATTCGCACCCAGCTCATGGATGTAATCGAGCTTTTCCGTCACGCCGCGCAGATCGCCGATACCGTCGCCGTTGGCGTCCATAAAGCTCTTGGGATAAACCTGATAAACGACCGCACGCTTGAACCAATCGCCCATATCACTGCCACCTTTCATCCGTGCTTTTAGCTTAACCTTCCATTGTCGTTGACTGCAAAATGAAGTTGGACACACACAAGGAGAATCCGTAGTGGTCTACCCGTGTGAAAAAGTTGCTGCGCATATTGATCAAGAGGGAACAATCACCACAGGTTGTCATCATTATATCATATTCCAGCCGTTCATTCCTAATCTGGATTAAGTCAGAGGTTCCTTAATTTCTTCGTAATGATATGAAAAGATTTGCTGCAAAATGTTCATAGCAACATTGTACAACAAAAGCGGAGACAAAAACACCCCCTCATGAATGAGGGGGCAGGGGAAGTTGATGCGGGCATAGCCCGCTTTCTTGTTGCCCCGCTTTTCAGGAGATCGTCCGTTTGAGAAGGGAGCGCATTTCAATGATGAAATTATTCAACAACTCCAACGGTCATAGTGTTTATGGTATATTTCTTAAGTTTATTCTGGTCAATTGCAACGCCGAAGCCTTCACCTGTCGGCGGACGCATGAATCCATTCGACTGAGTCAAAGGCTCCGTCAGAATATCATCGGCACAACCGGCGGGCGTATTGTTCGGAATAATGGTTTGAGCGTAGTCACAAGAATTGCATACCGTTGAAGCATGCAGCATGATTGCTTGCGACAGCCCGCTCAGAGAACGGTCGGCAATCAATTCAATACCGGCGCCTTCACAGAATGCAGCGACCTGCGTAAAACCAAGAATGCCGCCTGTGGTAGAAGGATTGGCGCTGATAACATCAGCGGCATCAATGCGAACAATCTCGGCAACCTTCGTCAACGCTTCTGTCGTGGACACGGTATTACCGTTGAATTCCACCGGCATGCAAATCGGAATACCTGCCATTTCACGAATCCTGCGGTAGCTTTCCGCGTCGGACTTGTTCAGACAGCCTTCCGCATACTGGATGTTGTAATTGTACAATTCACGGAGTACACGAACTGCTTCCGTTACATTCCCCCAGGCGCCGTCGGCATCGACTCTGAGGATATACTCATAGCCATATTTTTCTCTGAGCTGTTTGATTAATTCAATATCATGCTTGTCGTTAGCGCCGACTTTCACCTTAATGGTACGAATGCCAGCTTTCAGCGCCTGACCGACCTCGGCTACGCATTCACTGATGGGCTTCTGACCGACGACAATGCTGATTGCCTGCTTTTCACGAACGCGTCCGCCCAGTAAATCATATACCGGCAGATGCGCATTTTTGCCGGCAATATCCCACATAGCAAACTCAAGAGCAAGATCTTCCTTCATCAGCGGCAGTCTTTTATGAATCTGGTCAACTCTTGCATTATTGCTGCGACCGAGCATAACTTCGCGCATGTTGTGCTGGATATCAAGCGGATCGGCTCCAATCAGGTTTTCGCAAGCAAATCTGAAAGCCTCGCTAAGCCCGTTGGGGCACTCCGCTTCACCGTAGCCGACGATGCCCGCATCCGTATGCATTTCAACAATGCAGGATAGAACCGAATTGAACTCCTGATACCGCTTTCCCCACTCCGCTACTTCCTCATCCTTGATATTTCTGCACAAACTGCCAGTATAATTATCCACCCCACCTGCTACGGATGTTGAAAACATGGGCAGCGCGATTTGGTAGCACTTAATTCCCGTAATTTTCATAATGACCCCCTATTGTTCTGTTACTTCGTTGTACAAGTATACTTACTGATAACTTCTTCATTCAGCGTCAAACCCCAGCCGGGCGCGTCCCAAGGCTTCATATAGCCATTTTCCACGAGCAGGGTTTCATTTGCCGCATCATACAGAGGACCGGAGGGCTGACCGACGGGAACAATATCCTGTGCCAAATCGGAAGCGGGACTGATACAGATACCGGTCAGCCATGTTGCCTGAGATACGCTGGTCAAGGCTCTGTGCGTTACAACCTGAAGCCCTGCCCCTTCGCAAACGGCACACAGCTTCTGGAATCCAAGCAAACCGCCGGTACGGGACGGGTCAACGCTCAACACATCAAAGGCCTTCATCCGAATCAATTCACAAACGTGAGAAAGTGCCTCTTGAGACGTCATTTCAATGAATCCGTTGAACTGCTCGCAAATGCAGACAGGAACGCCGGTTGCCTCACGAACCTTACGGAAGGAATACTTTTCATTAGACTTCAGAAAGCCTTCGGCATACTGCGGATGGAAGGGTTCCATACGCTTCAAAATGCGAATAGCCTCGGGGACAGTCCAGGCACCATTCGGATCGATTCGGACTGCCAAATCATAACCAAACTGCCGTCTGACTTCACGGAACAAATCCACATCACGCTTGTCATTGCAGCCAACCTTTAGCTTTACGGTCATGATGCCGTTCTTCATCGCCTTATCGATATCCGCAATACAGTCATCGATGGGGCGCTCTCCAAGGAAAAGCGTTACAGGCGCTTTTTCGCGCACTTTTCCGCCCAGAAGCTTATAGACCGGCAAACCGGCTTTTTTGCCGATAATATCCCAAAGCGCAAATTCGATGGCGGATTGTTCCTTGGTGCGGGCAAGTCCGGTATGCTTTGTAAAAATACGCAATGTGCTACCGCGTCCCTGCATCGTATAGTTGGAATTGTAGGTAATGTCATATACGTCACAGCCGATCAAATTATCGCGAATCTTATCGATTGCGCACCTTGCTCCGGCACCTGCCTCACCGATACCGACAATTCCTTCGTCCGTGTATACTTTTACAATGCAGGAGCAGGAATGACCGAAATGGGGAACTGAACCGACAAATTGGTTCATGTGTTCCGGTTCTTCGTCACGATAGGGATTTCCCTCGTAGGAAACGCTGCCGCCGATGATATTGGTCGACACCTTTGGAATTTGAATATGTATGCATTGGATATCCGTGATTTTCATGAATGCTTGCCTCCTTCTAATTAATGTGAAAAAGTTTCTTTCGTGATAATATTTGCAAAAGAACCATTACTCGTCAGCCCTGTTTCATGAATACCTACCTCCTTCTGGTTAATGCGAAAACATCTCTTTTATTATACTTACAAAGGAATAATCATCTATTATCCCTTTACAGAGCCGATCATGACGCCTTTCACAAAATGCTTCTGTACGAACGGATACAGACACATCAGAGGCGCACTGGATACAACAATGATGGAGTACTTGAGAACCTCGTTGAGTCCCTGCAGTTGCTGTGCCAGCTCGGGGTCTGTAACCTCTGAAGTATCGAAGTTATTCTGTACCAAAATCTGCCGCAAAAAAATCTGCAAGGGATACAGTTTTCTGTCAGACAGATAGAGGAAGGCATTGAAATAGCTGTTCCAATGTGTGACAGCATAATACAAGGTGATAACGGAAATAACGGTTGTTGACAGCGGCAGAACGATGTGGAAGAAATACTGAAAGTCATCACAACCATCCAGCTTGGACGCCTCCAGCAGTTCATTCGGAATACTGTTCTGAATAAATGTTCTGGCGACAATCATGTTGTATGCGCTGATAGCGCCCGGAAGAATCATCGCCCACCGCGTATTCATTAAATGCAAATCACGTATAAGAATATAGTTTGGAATCATACCGGCATTGAAGACCATCGTAAAAACGAAAATCAGAGAACAGACATAGCGTCCGGAAAATTCGCGTCTGGACAGCGGATAAGCGCAAATCATAGTGAGCGCTACGTTGATCATGGTTCCGACAACCGTATAAAAAATGGTGTTTCCATAACCGATAAATACGTTTTTATATTGTAAGATCAAGGAATAGCTATATAATGTGGGTTCTACGGGAAAGAGCCACACGCGGCCGCTGCTGACCTGCGCAGGCGAAGAGATAAGGTACAATAAATTGCGCAAAAAGAAAGAGACATAGTTTACAAACTCTGGTAGAATGAAAGTTGCTACACACCATTCAAAAAGGAGAGTAAACTATGTCCGAGAAGATTGTACAACTGAACGAGGAAGTAATCAAGGGGCAGCTGAAAGAACTTGTGCGGGGAAGCGTCGAAGAAACGCTAAATGGCCTGCTGGAAGCAGAAGCGGAGAAGCTGACACAGGCTGGACGTTATGAACGCAGCGAACAACGGCAAGGTTATCGGAGCGGTCATTACAATCGCAATCTCATGACAACCGCCGGGGAGGTTAAGCTCCATGTGCCGCGGCTCAAGGGAGTTACCTTTGAAACAGCGATTATTGAGCGTTATCGTCGGCGGGAATCCAGCGTGGAAGAAGCACTCATGGAGATGTATCTGGCAGGTGTGTCGGTGCGCCGCGTAGAAGATATCACGGAAGCGCTATGGGGCTGCAAGGTTTCTTCTTCAACGATCAGCGAACTGAACAAGAAGGCATACGAACACATCGAACAGTGGAGAAACCGACCACTTGAGGGTGGAAAGTATCCCTATGTGTATGTGGATGGCATTTATCTGAAACGGAACTGGGGCGGCGAATATGAGAATGTAGCCATTCTTGTGGCCATTGCAGTCAATGAAGACGGATACCGTGAGGTTCTGGGGGCAGCCGAAGGGATGAAGGAAGATAAGGAAAGCTGGAAGGAGTTTTTTCAATGGCTGCGCAACCGCGGATTGAAGGGCATCAAGCTCATTGTTGGCGACAAGTGCCTCGGTATGCTCGAAGCAGCCGGTGAAGTCTTCCCGGAATCCAGGTATCAGCGCTGTGTCGTTCACTTTTATCGCAATGCGTTTTCTACGGTACCGAGGGCAAAGATTAAGCAGGTTGCGCTGATGCTCAAAGCAATTCATGCGCAGGAGAATAAAGGAGCAGCCCGGAAAAAGGCAGAAGCGGTTGCAGAAGAACTACGAAACATGAAACTGAAGGAGGCTTCAAAAAAGATCTGCGACAGTATAGAAGAAACGCTGACATATATGGATTTTCCGCCCGAGCACTGGCAGAAAATCCGTACCAACAACGTCATTGAGCGTCTGAATCGCGAGATCCGGCGCAGGACGCGCGTAGTAGGCACTTTTCCTGATGGCCATTCGGCTTTGATGCTGGTATGCGCCAGACTGCGTCATGTTGCCGGAACCCAATGGGGCGGGAAAAAGTACATGAGCATGAAGCACATTGAGATGCAGGAAGACGAAGCTGGTTGATAGCAGAAAACAGAGTTCACGTCAAGGGCTTCGCAAGCGGCTTCGCCGCCCTTGACGCGCTCTCTGTCCTCTGCTACTAGGTAATTAAGGGCAGGTTTCCCTGCCCTGTGCAGACGGAGTTCTGCCAGATTTGTAAACGAATTTGCGCATAATACTTGACGGTACCATATTTCCGCCTGCCCCTCCGTCAAAGGCTGCAAAGCGTCAAACGCCTGCTCACGCGGGCGATTTCGCGCAGTTTCCGATATTGGGCAAAACCTCCCGTTACAGCGCATTTTCACGCCGCAACGGGAGGTCTTTTTCTATTCTCCGTTTTTCTATCCGTTTTTCGGTGGAAGCTCTCTTTGTTCGGAAAGCCGCTTTTGCAGCAGCCCTTCGCGTTTATTCGACGTTCTCAAAGAAATCCCCGCCGACGGTATCCGGCCCGACGGTCGTATAGACGAGCGAAAATTTGGCGTTGCCCGTCTTGCCCTCGTCGGTGACGACATAGCGCGTCTTTTGCTGGGTGACATGCAGCAGGAAGGCCTCCTGCGCGAGCTGTTCGCCCGTCTTGCCGCCCATGGCGGACAGCGGAACGTTCCAATCCATGCGGATCACGTTCTCCTCGCCCATGTGCAGATAGAGCTTTTTGACCGTCCACGCGCCGTATGCCTCGCAGAGCGCGGGGAGCACGGAGGGATTCGCCGCGTTCTCCACGCAGTAAACGCTCGCGTCGGCGGTGACTTTATGCGCGCTGTGGCCGTATTCGCCGCCCCTGTCGTGGGTCACGACCACGTCCGGCTTATACCGGCGAATCAACCCCATGACGTATTTGCGCACCCTTTCCCTGCCCCATTGGTCGTATATCACGGCCATGTTGGTGGAATATGCGTCGCCGAACGGGCCGATCACGGGGTATTGGCGAACGCCCATGTGCCACAGGCCGTTGAGCAGCTCGCTCCGCCGCGCCGCGCTTGCGCCGCTCATGTAGGCCACGACGACGCTTTTCTCCCGCTCGACCGCATAGGTCGGAATCGTGCCGCCGAAGAAGATCAGCTCATCGTCCGGGTGCGTCGCCAGCACGAGCAGATCGGCCTTTTCAGCCGTCGGCTGCCAGCGCTGCACCCAGTCCGGAAGCTCGCCCGCGCCGAAGACAAAGACCTCGTTGAATTTGAGCCGCGTGGTCACGCCCGAGTTTTCCACGATGCGGAAATGGTTCTGTCCGTTCAGCTCGACCAGCGCGTGCAGGTAATCCGTTCCGCCCTCGGCAACGACCCGCCATTTGCCGTCCACGCGCTCCTCCACCGCCCACGACTGTGGCATTTCGGTAAAGCAGACGTACAGATAGCCCGCCGTTTCGCCCTCCGGCAGCTCAAATTCCAGATACGGCCTTCTGACCCGTTCGCTGCGCCACGCCGTCGTATAATCGCCGTCGTGCGCGGCCACGGTCTTGACCTTTCCGGAGGTGATGACGCAATCCGCCGTCAGCGCCTTGGCCTCCTGCGCCAGCGCGCGCATGGGCGTGAGCAGGAGCGCCAGCGCCAGCAGAGCTCGCAAGATTTTCATCGTCCGTCCCCCGCTCACAGCTTGAGCGCTGCGATGGCCTCTTCGCCGTCCATCTCGCCCGTCTCCGCAAAGCCGAACGACGTGAACAGCTTTCCGAGCCGCTGGTTATCCGGATCATAGGAGAGCCAGCAGTATTCCGCCTCTCCGAAAGGCTTGGTGCGGACGTATTCGACGACCTTTTCAATCGCCTGCTTACCGTAGCCGCGCCCCTGCCAGCGCTCGTCGATCATCAACCGCCACAGGCAGTAGTTGCCCGCGGAAATCGCCGGGTTTTCCTCGCCCGGCAGGTCGCCGTAGCCGATCATCACAAAGCCGACGAGCGCCACGCCGTCATACAGCGCGAACGGCGCGGCAATTCCACCCGCCTCACGGGTCGCAAACGCCTCCAAAATGCTTTCGATGTTGGAGGCCACG
>ERZ827458.1256-NODE-1256-length-20252-cov-3.492994_pt1 | contig 20252 bp, 21 predicted proteins | sample MGYA00519706_ERZ827458 | MGnify/ENA primary metagenome ERZ827458 (study PRJEB31778, sample SAMEA3449309) | human gut metagenome | biome: human gut; feature: human-associated habitat; material: faeces | place: United Kingdom | collected 2010/2012 ...
TATTCCCCGGTCTCCTTCTCGCCGAATTCCCGCGCCGTTTCCGCAACAACGGCCTCGTACCCGGTGAGCGCGGCGAACGAGGAAAACTGCGCCGCCCGGTCGCGCCGCGGCATGGGCGGGTGCACATCGGAAACATGGTGCGGCAGGGTGATGATATCATCATAGTCGTGGCATTCCTCGCGCTTCATGCCCGGTGTCCTCCGATCTGTTTATTCCGCTCGCGCGTCGTTGCGCCCTCTTCGAGATTCATGCCCTTTAGTATGGCGTTGCTGCCGTAGCGCCGCTGGATGGCAAGAATGGCTTCCTGCCGCCGGCGTTCGCGCTCGCGCGCCTTCTGCGCGCCGGGTGCGCCCGGCTTCTCCTCCGCAGCGGAAAAGAGATCCATCTGCTCGCCGCTCTCGGCGGCGCGGGGGATCTTATCCTCCGGCAGGACGCGGTTCGCCGCAACCGTCACACGGCGGACAAGAAGGTTTTTGTCCGTAATGCGGTCGTAGAGCGCCATGACCGCGTCCGTGATATCGCGCGTGGAGGACGAGTAGCCTGCGAGATTCGCCGTTCCGTGGCCATGCTTCGGCACACGGCGGCCATAGCGGTCTACATGCGTTTCACCGGCGTACTCCGCGGCGCGGGCGGGGTCGGAGAGATTTTCGATGTCGTACCCGATCGTGAGCGTGAGCTGGTCGGTACACAGGCGCTTTTTCACAAGATCGAGCACGAGAAGGTCGGTCATCTCGCGCACGATGAGCTTTGCCTTGTGCCAGTCGTACGGCTCCTGCAGCACCTGCCCGGAGCTGATGCTGTTGGAGTCCGTCCGGTAGGCGCGGATATCCGCGATCGTGCACGGCTCCCAGCCCCAGGCGTGGTCAATGAGAAGCTCCGCCTGCACGCCGAACGTTTTATAGAGCAGCTCCTCGTTATAGAAATCCCCGCTCTTTCCGAGCGAGCAGCGGGCAATATCGCCCATCGTGTGCATTCCCAGCGCTTCCAGCCGCCGCACCGTGCCCGCGCCGACACGCCAGAAATCCGTGAGAGGCCGGTGGCCCCAGAGATTGCGGCGGTAGCTCATTTCGTCAAGCTCCGCAATGCGCACGCCGTCACGGTCCGGCAGGATGTGCTTGGCTTCAATGTCCATTGCGATCTTGCAGAGATAGAGATTCGTCCCGATGCCCGCCGTAGCGGTGATGCCGGTCGTATGCAGCACCTCGCGCAGGATCTTCCGGCAGAGATCGTGCGCCGACATGCGGTACGTTGGCAGATAATCGGTCACATCCATAAACACCTCGTCAATGGAGTAGACGTGGATATCCTCGGGCGCTACGTAGTGCAGATAAATGTTGTAGATTCCGGCGCTGTAGCGCATGTAGTGCGCCATGTGCGGCGGCGCTACGACATAATCCAGCTCCAGCGCGGGGTTTGCCGCAAGCTCCGGCGCCCTGCACGATTTTCCGGTGAACGCATGGCCCGGCGCGGCGGCGCGGCGCGCGGCGTTGATCTTCCGCACCGCCTCCACGACCTCAAAAAGCCGGGCGCGGCCCGGAATGCCGTAGGCCTTGAGCGCCGGAGACACCGCAAGGCAGATCGTCTTTTCCGTGCGGGTCGGGTCCGCCACGACGAGATTCGCCGTCATCGGGTCAAGGCCGCGCTCCATGCACTCCACCGAGGCATAGAACGACTTGAGATCAATGGCAAGATATGTCCGCTCGCCCATGGCGCACCTCCTTCGCGGTTGGCTTTTCTCTATTATATTAGCTTATTGAGCGAATTTCAAGAGAAAGGTTTTGCGGTAGCATTGTGCATTTATGCAAAACTCCCCGACGCCAGAGGCGTCGGGGAGAAAAGATGTAATCGGATTATCCCTTCGGCAGAAAATCCAGCCGGACGATCTGCATTTCGGCATAGGAAAAGCCGCCTTGCGGCAGCCTTTCCCTATAGAGCATTGTGCTGTGATCATAGCGTACACCCGTAAAAAAGCGACAGCTTTTGCCGGAAAACTCAAAGAAGTCCGAGCAGAAGCTCCGCGACGAACGCCACGCCGCAGCACGAGGCCGCCACGGTGATCAGTCCGCCGCCGCGCCAGGCAATAAGGATCCCGGCCACGAGCGCCGCAGCGCCGGCGACGGGCTGCTCCGTTGCCTGCACGATGGCGGGGAACGTCATCACCGCGAGCGTCACATACGGCACATAGTACAGGAACGAGCGGAGGAACCGGCTGCGGATGGGCTTTCGGATGAGCGTGAGCGGCAGGACGCGGACAAGGTATGTAACGACCGCCGCCGTCAGGATGGAGAGGAGCGTTTTTGTCATGCCGCCGCCTCCTCTTCCGCCGGGCGCGGGAACAAAACAGCCGCAAGCGCCGAAATGACGACCGTGAGAATGATCGTCCGGTTGCCGGAGGAAAGATCCCGCAGCACCGGCAGAAAGGCGAACGCCGCGCTCGCAGCAAAGGCCGAGAGCACGCAGCCGAGCACCACGCGGTTTTCCTTCGCCGGGGGAACGATGATGGCGAGGAACATGCCGTAAAGCGCCACGCTCAGCGCGCTCACGATGCGTGCCGGGAGAAGGTTGCCCATGAAGATGCCGAGCGCCGTGCCAGCCGCCCACATCGGGATGGAGGCGGTCATCGCGCCGTAGAAATACCGCGGCTCCACGCAGCCCGGCCGGGCGATCGTGATGCCGAAGAGCTCGTCGGTCACATCAAAGCCGATAAAAAACCGGTGGTAAAACGGCATATCGGGGCTCATGCGCTGGCTGAGCGCACAGCTCATAAGGAGATACCGCGCGTTGATGATGAGCGTTGCGAGAGCGATCTCCACACAGGCAGCGCCGCTGCCGATGAGCGTGAAGAGGGCGTACTCGCCCGCCGAGGCGTTGCACAGAAGGCTGGAGAGCAGCCCCTGCGTTACGGTGAGTCCGGCATTGCGCGCGGCGATGCCGAGGGAAAACGACACGGCAAAATAGCCGAGACCGATGGGAAAGCCGTCGCGCAGGCCTTCAAAATAGACGCTGCGGCGGCTGTTGGAATGCGTTTGCTTCATAGCGGCTTCTTTCTTAAGGTAATAGGGATACAAAGAGAACTTGTACCACATTTGCCCCGCTCTGGCAAGGACTTTTCCGAAAGAAGCGAAGAAAATCCGTTTCTGCTTATTCGTTCCGGTCTTTGATCTGCCGGTACCGGCAGAAGAAGCGGGCAAAGAAATAGATATACAGCCCCACAATTATGCCGAGCAGCGCGGCGAGAACGCCTTCTCCCTGCGCGATGGAGAGGAGAAGTCCCGGCAGCATTTTGGAAAGACTGCCGTACATCGTGCCGGGCGCGAGCTTTATCGCCCCCTCCGTCAGCCGTTCGACCATCTGTACACCCCCGAATCCGTGGTTCGGCGTTTTCAGGCACAGGAGAATATAAAACGCCGTTTCCGTCATCGGAACATAGACTTTTCGGATGTGTGCGTCCATATCGCTGTCCCCCCTTCTATATATCGCTGCGATGCATCGCAGTGCGAGCCATTTGTCAACCTCTTTTTAAGACATATAAAAGCCGTGGACGAGAGTTTTCCCGCCCACGGCTATATGTGACTATGGATTATTTCATTGCAAATTCCGGATAGTTGGAGAAAAGATCATCCTTGTCCGCAAAGCAGCGGAACACCTCGTCCTTGTCCGGTCCCTTCGTTTCCGGCATCAGCCGGTATACCCAGGTTGTGTTGTAATAGTGCTTGAAGGAGTTGTTCTCCGAGTAGGCATTGCCGCCCCAGCTTCCGCAGCCGAGCGAGAATGTCCACGGCATTTTGTTATTATTGCCTCCAGCGTTGTTGAGGCCGGTGCAGCAGTTGACCGCGACGCGGGACGTATGCGTGCGCATGGCGTAGCGCAGGATATGCTCCTCATCCGCGCTGTGAATGGAGCAGGAGTGTCCCGCGCCGGAGACGGTATGGATGCGGTTTACAAGATCCACGCCTTCCTCAAACGAGCGAACCTTCCACACGGCGATCACGGGCGAGAGCTTTTCCTCGGTCATGGGGTATTCTCTGCCGCAATGATCCTCTTCCGCCATCAGGAACGTGCAGCTATCGGGAACGGAGAAGCCGGCCTTCGCTGCGATGTGCTGCGGCGGATGAATGATGCACTCCACATTGAGCTTTCCGTTTTTCCAGAGCGTATGGATCAGTTTGTCCTTTTCCTCTGCATTGCAGAGATGGCCGCCAACCTTTTTCAGCTCACAAAGCATCTGGTCGTACACCGCTTCATGGATCACCACGGAGTTTTCCGTGGAGCAGCCGGAGCCCCAGTCGTTCATTTCGGCGCGCATAATGCCTTCCGCGGTTTTGGCAAGGTCTGCGCTCTCATCCACAAACGAGACCGAGTTGCCCGCGCCCACGCCGAACGCCGGCGTACCGGAGGAATAGGCCGCCTTCACCATCGCCGAGCCGCCGGTTGCAATGACATAGTCCGCCTGTGCCATCAGGCAATCCGTCATGGCGTGGGACGGTTCTTCCGCGCACAGGATAAGATCCGCCGGATAGCCCATACGGGTGAGCAGCTCGCGGATATCGTCCACGACGAACTTCGTTGTTTGCAGCGTGCGCGGATGCGGGGAATAGACCATGGCGTTTCGCGCCATCAAAGAGAAGATCGACTGACACGCCACAAGTCCCGTAGGCACCGTCATCGGCACGAGAGAGACAATAACGCCCAACGGCTTTGCGATCTTCACAAGATATCCGTCCGGATCTTCCTCGATGACGCCGACCGTTTTCACATGATCCACCTGCGCCGCCAAACCGAGAGGCCGCGTCAGCAGCTGCGACATTTTGCTCTCAATACGGCCGCTTCCGCCGTTTTCCTGGAAGAGTGCCTTTGACCAGACCTCCGCACGATCGTAAGAGAGGCGTGCAATCGCCTTGGCAATATGCCGAACCTCTTCCTGCGAGGCGTACTCAAACTGGCGCTGCGCGGCGCGGGCACGCTCGATCAGCGCAGCGGAGGCCGCCTGAATCTCTTCTTCGGAACGAACCGTTTTTTCCATTTTTTATACCTTCTTTCACTTAAAAAGCAAATTGGGGAGGAACGTGCAAAGCTCGGGGATGAACGTTACCAGCATAAGCGAGACGAGCAGCGCGCCAAGATACGGCAGGATGCTGGAAACCACTTCCTTAAACTTCAAGCCGGTAATTCCCTGCAGGACATAGAGGATAACGCCGACCGGCGGTGTGATAAGGCCGATCATAAGGTTGAGCACCATAATAATTCCAAAATGGATCGGGTCAACGCCAAACGAAGTCATGATCGGCAACAGCACCGGAACTAGAATAATGATGGCGGGGCCGGCCTCCATGAAGCAGCCGACAACGAGCAGAAGAATGTTCACGATGATGAGCGCCATCGTTTTGGAATGGATGTGCGCAGTGAAGAAGGCGAGGATCGTCTGCGGCACCTGCTCGTTTGCCATGATCCAGCCGAAGGCCTGCGCAGCGCACAAAATTGCCATGATGGGAACGCCGGTCTCGATGCTTTCCACAAGAACTGCCTTAAAGCGGCGCCAGGACATCTGTTTATATGCGAACGCGAGGATCAGCGAATAGAGGATCGCGACGACCGCCGCTTCCGTCGGGGTAACGACACCGGTAAACATGCCGACAAGGATGATGACCGGCGTGAACAGCGAGAGCAGTGAATCGCGCAGCGACAGCCAGAGAGCCTTCCATCCGGCCCATTTTTCGCGGGGGTATTTGTGGATCACGCACTCGATGAACACCATGATGCCAAGGCACACAGCCATGAGAACGCCCGGAATCGCGCCGGCAACAAAAAGCTTGCCGATCGACTGGCTTGCCGCTACGCCGAAGAGCACACACGGGATGCTCGGCGGAATGATCGGCCCGATGATAGCGGAAGCGCCCGTGATGGCCGAGGCAAACTTCAGATCGTACCCGGAGTCGTTCATCGCCTTGATCTCAATTTTTCCAAGACCTGCGGCATCCGCCACAGCGGAACCGGACATTCCGGCAAAGATGACGCTTGCGACGATGTTCGCATGGCCAAGACCGCCCGGAACCCAGCCGACGGCGCGATTGGCGAAATTGAAGATACGATCCGTTACGCCGCCGGAGTTCATAATGTTGCTCGCCAGAATGAAAAACGGGATGGCGAGCAGCACGAAGGAGTTGGCACCCGCGACAAGGCGCTGCCCCATCAGCATAAACGGCAGGCCGTTTACAATCATGTATACGGCGGAGCAGGAAACCATGGCGAACGCCACGGAGCCGCCCAGAAGCAAAACAAAAAGAAAGAGCGCAAAAAAGAGTCCAATATTCATTTCGTGTGCTCCTCCGGTTTCCATTTTGTATCAAACAAGAGATTTTCGATCATATGCAGCGCCGCCAGCACGGAGCCGAGCGTAACGGAACCATAGATATAAGAATACGGCAGCTGCAGCGCCGTTGAACGGACACGGTGCTGCGCCAGAGCGAGTTTCCAAGTATGCGGGATCAGGTAAATGAAAAATACGAGCGTCGCAATCTTCATGAATACCGTGAGAATGATCTGCAGTCTCTGCGGGAGCAGATCAACAAACAGCTCCACTTTCATATGCGCTTTTACCGGAATGCAATGGCCGATCATGAGCATGATGAGCCATACGAACAGGAATCGGGAAGCCTCCTCCGTCCAGTCCAGCGGCTTTCCTACCACGTAGCGTGAGACAACCTGCAGTACAACGCTGACCACCATGCCGATCAGCAGCGCCATTCCCACATACTCTTCCATTACGAACAAGCCGCGAAAAACCTTCTTTACAGCTTTCATTCATTTCTCCTTTTTAAGAGGAATGCCGGGAAGAACGTCGTATGACGGCTCCTCCCGGCGGGTCGCAGTGTTACTCCTTGGAAGCCGCCTGGGACAGGTCATAGAGGCCATCCACCCAGTTAACAGAGAACTCGTCGATCACGCTCTGCGCATTGGCCTTGAAGCTGGCAAGATCGGGCGTTTCCACCTTCATGCCATAGCCCTTCAGCTCTTCGAGCTGCGCCGCTTCATTATCCGAGATGAGCTGGGACGCCAGAGCGACAGCGTTGTCCACCGCAGTCTGGACGATCTCCTTGATGTCGTCCGGAAGGGACTGCCACTTGTTCTCGCTGAGCACGAACGCCACTGACGCGGTAACATGGCCGGTCAGGACGAGCGTGTTCTGCACTTCATAGAATTTGGCGGAGAGAATGTTTGCCAAGGGGTTCTCCTGCGCGTCAACAATGCCCTGCTGCAGCGCCAGATACAGCTCGCTGTACGCCAGCGGCGTCGGCTCCGCGCCGAGAGCTCGGCCCATGGCGAGAGAGATCGGCGCATCGATAACGCGCAGTTTCACGCCGGCGAGGTCGGCGGGCGTCTGCACTTCTTTGTCGTTGATGGTGAGGTAACGGCTGCCGAAGTAGTAGGTTCCCAGAACGCGGATGTTGGTGTCTGCAGCCATATCATCCCAGAGGAAGTCAAGATCCGAGCCGTTGGCAAAGTTCAGCATCTGCTGGGGCGTGTCGAAAACATAGGGAGCATCAAAGATTTGGAGCGAGGGGTAGTACGTGGAGAGTGCGCTGTGGCCGGGGGCAACGAGAAGGTCGTTGATGTCGTTGGCCACCATGTCGACGGTCTCCTTCTCCGTGCCCTGCTGCTCGGAGAAATAGGCGGTCGCGCGAATGCGGCCATTGCCCTTTTCGTTGAGTTCGTCCACGAGTCCCTGATAGGCCGTAGCGACAACGTGGTTTACCGGCTGGTTCGTTGCGAAGTTGAAAACGTAGACTTCGCCGTTGTCCGCCGGAGCGGCGGTCTCCGTGGAGCCTTGGTTTTCCGACGGGGTTTCCGTCACTGCGGGGGCCGCGCCGCACGCGGCCAGACTCAGCACCAAGCAAAGGGCGAGGATAAGCGAGATCAGCTTCTTCATTTTTGGTAGGTTCCTCCTTGATTTTTATATTTAGGGTTTTTCCCTGAGGTCACAGATTAGGCGCGATGCAGCGCTTCCCGCGCTGCGCGGACGATTCCGTCGGCATCAATGCCGTTTTTATGCATCTGGTAGGCACGTGTTGCCGTTTCGCCAAAGCAGTCCTGCAGTCCGAGCCGCACGAGCCGGCAATTTACGCCAGCCTCCGCGAGTGTCTCCGCTGCGGCGCTTCCCAGTCCGCCATATACGGAATGGTTTTCCACTGTCAGCATCGCGCCGACGCTGCGCGCGCATGCAAGTGCCGATGCCTTATCGAACGGCTTGATCGACGGCATGTTCACCACATAAGCTTCTATCCCCTCTTCGGCGAGCCGATCGGCAGCAAGGAGCGCTTCCCACGTTGTAATGCCGCTTGCAAGGATTCCGATATCCGTCCCGCGCCGCAGCACCTCGCCCCGACCGGGAACGAAGGCATAGCTCTCGTCATGGAACACCGGATAATCGCCCCGGTTCGAGCGGATGTAGAACGGACCGGCATGCGTCACCGCATAGCGCACCGCCGCGGCAAATTCCACCGCGTCGGCCGGATCAATCACCGTAAAATGCGGAATCGTCCGGAAGATTGAAATGTCATCCACGGAAATGTGCGTGCCGCCGTTTTTCTCGTTCGTAAGGCCCGCCGCCGTGCCAATAATCTTGATATCGTATCCGTTATAGGCAACGGAGTTCACCGCCTGGTCGCAGGCACGCTGTGCTGCAAAGCAGGCAAACGTCGTTACGACCGGCACCAGCCCGTCCGCGGCGAGTCCCGCCGCAAAGCTGACGAGATTCTGCTCCGCGATACCGACATTGAGATGGCGCTCCGGAAACTTCTCCCGGAACGGAAGGCTGCCGGACGCCTTGGTAAGGTCTGCTTCGATAACAACGAGCTTCGGAATCTCTTCGCCCAGTGCCGTAAGCGTCTCGCCGAAAACCTTGTTCGTATTTCTCATCTCCTGCACGCCGACTCCAGCTCCTTTCTTCCCGTTTCAAACTGCTCCGCCGTGATTTTCCCGCTGTGCCAGAGGTAGTTTCCCTCCATGAACGATACGCCGTGTCCTTTTTTCGTGTGCGCCAGAATCACTGTCGGCGAACCAGTATGCCGCTTTGCCGATGTAAGAACATCATGCAGCGCATCAACATCGTGTCCGTCTGCTTCCAGCACGTTCCAGCCGAACGCCGCCCACTTGTCCGCCAGCGGTTCCAGCCCCATTACCCGAGAGACCGCGCCGTCGATCTGGCATTTATTGTAGTCAACGATGGCAATCAGATTGCCGAGCTGGTAGTGCGCGGCCAGCATCGCAGCTTCCCATACCTGCCCTTCGTCGCACTCGCCGTCGCCAAGCAGCGCATAGACCCGTGCGTCCGGCTGCCGGTGCAGCAGCGGCAGCGCCATGCCGCACGCCACGGAAAGTCCCTGGCCGAGCGGGCCGGATGAAAATTCGATCCCCGGAACTTTTTTGCGGTCCACATGCTTGGGCAGATGTCCGCCGTCCGCATCAAGCTCGAGAAGCCATTCGGCGGGGAAAAAGCCCCGATCCGCCAGAACGGCGTACAGCGGCGGCCCTGCGTGCCCTTTGCAGAGAACGAAGCGGTCACGGGCGTCATCGTGCATGTGGTCCTTATCAATGTTCATTATGTCATAATAGAGGACCGTCATGATTTCGATCGCCGAAAGTGAGCCGCCGTAGTGTCCTCCTCCGGCGTGCGTGATCGTCTCAAACGTTTTCAGCCGGATTTCGTCTGCCTTTCTTCTCAAATCCATTGCGCATATCTCCTTATCTCTCATTCTGATTATCGATGAGGCCATAGCGTTCCGCCCGGGCGAGAACCCCTTCCGCGCGGGCAATGACCGGCGCATCAACCATCTTTCCATCCAGAGGAAACGCGCCGAGACGGCGGTTTTCCTCGCGCTGCGCTTCCTGCATAACGCGCTGAGCAAAAGAGATTTCCTTTTCACCCGGCATAAAAAGGCGGTTTACCGTATCCACCTGCGCCGGATGAATGCACGTCTTGGCGCCGAATCCGCAGCTCTTTGCTACAAGGGAATCCGACTCCAGCCCTGCTTCATCGCGATAGTCGACATACGGCGTATCAATCGCCTGTACGTTCCGGCTTCGGCACAGAAGGCCGATAATCTGACGGGCAAACCGAACCTCTTCCCCGGTTTTCGTGCGTTCTATCTCCATGTCGCGCGTGAAATCCTCCGCGCCGAACTGCACCGCTATGATCCGGCCAGAACCCAGAAGAAGCTCCCGCAGCTCGCTGAGCCCCTGCGCGGTTTCCACAAGGGGGATAAGCCCGACGGTGTTTTCCGGATCCAGCCGGCAAAGCAGCCGATCTGCCACAGCCACGGCGTGGGAACACGCTTTGGGAAGTACGATCGCGTCTGCGCGATGCTCTGCGGCCATACAGACGTCCTCTTCAAACAAAGAGGAACCCACATCGTTTACCCGAATGAAGAGTTCCTTTTCCCGCTTGGACGCATCCAGAAATCGTCCCGCACGAATGCGCGCCTCTTTTTTTTCCGCAGGTGCTACAGCATCTTCCAAATCAACAATAACGGTATCGCAAGCTCTTGTCTCCGCTTTTTCCAGCATACGCGCGCTGCTCCCCGGTACATAGAGAAGCGAGCGTCGATACGGATTCAACATTATCTTTGCCTCCGTCCGTTGAAGTTTACTACAACGTTGTAGTTCATGTTTCGAGTATACGAACATTTCTTCGAAAAGTCAATCGATTTTTTATGTATTTTTATCACAAATAGTTTTATTTCTCTTTGTATAATTTTGCATATTGATTATTTTCTCGCTTTTCGTTTATTATAACGTTGTATTAGTTTTTATTTTCTCCTCGAAAAATTATTGAAAAAAACCTTTTTTGCGGTAAGATGATATCTATGGATAATAAGATGACAAAAGAAAACGGAATAAAGGTACGCCTTGTAGACATCGCCGCGGCAGCAGGAGTATCCGCCTCGGCGGTATCCAAAGCGCTCAAAAACAGTCCGGAGATCCCGCCGGCAACGCGTAAAAAGATCCTCGATACGGCAAACGCGCTCGGCTACCGCCCCAACTTTATTGCCCGCTCCCTTCGGCTGGGACGGACAAATTTGCTCGGCATCCTGATTCCCGATAACACGAACCCCTATTACTCCTGCATTCTGAAAGGGATCGAGACAAAGGGGCGCGCGCTGGGTTTTACGACGATCATCGCCAACACCAACGAAAATGCCGACGACGAGGCCGACGCGCTGAGCACGTTTCAATCTCTGCCGGTGGATGGCATTCTCACCGTCCCCGTCAGTTTCGAAAATTACGCCGCCGTTACGACGCCGTTGGTGTTTCTTTCGCGATATCCGCTGCCGAAGACGCACTCTTCGCAGGACGCAGGAAGCGATAACAATTACGTTATGAGCGACGACCGAAAGGGCCAGTATCTGGCCGCTTCCCACTTGATTGAGTGCGGGATCCGCGATATATATATTTTCCTTGATGAGTCGGACAGCCGGTTCGTCTCTGGCGCAAAAACGCAGATTCGTCTTTCCGGGTTTCAGAGCGCACTCGCCGACGCCGGCTATAAATTCGAAAAAACGCACGTCATATACCAGATTTCCACGTTTGAAGCCGCGTTTCGCGCAGTATCGGAGCTCTGCGTCAGAGCAAAGCCCCCCTTCGGCATCTGCCTCACAAACGACGCCGTCGCCATTGGCGCGCTCAATGCCATCCATGCCTGCAATCTTCGTATCCCGGAGGACGTGCAGGTCGTCGGGTATGACGATATCGACCTCTCGCAGTTTCTCGTCCCGCCGCTCACCACCGTTCATTCGGCTAAGCAGTCTATAGGGGAGGCCGGCGTGTCGCTGATTCGTGATATCATCAACAGCGAATCGCAGCAGCGTGCCAAGGCGCACATGGTCTTTGAGCCGTTTCTCGTGCAGCGAAGCTCCACAAAACCGCTCTCATCCGCCGAATCCCCCCAAAAAGAGTAAACAAATATCAAAAGCTCCGGTGAATTTACCCGCCGGAGCTTTTGCGCGCTTATTGACAACGTGTGTATAATAATTTTATAAAGAAAGAGGAGTGGATACCATTGAACAGCCCCCGGCAGAAGAGCGAGCGCACGCTCGGCATTCTGTGCATTCTATGCGCGGCATTCTGTTTTTCACTGATGTCGCTTTTTGTCCGGCTCGCCGGAAACATTCCCACGATGCAGAAGATCTTCTTCCGGAATCTGGTGGCGGCGATCGCCGCATTCGTGATCCTCGCGCGCGAGGGGCAGGGCTTCCGCATCCATAAGGGCTGTCTCGGCGGCCATCTGGCACGGAGCATCACCGGTATGCTCGGCATGGTCGCCAATTTCTGGGCCATCGATCACATCGGCATGGCCGACGCCAATATGCTCAACAAGCTCTCGCCGTTTTTCGCCATCCTCTTTTCCATATTCATTCTGCGCGAGTACCCGAAGAAAGTGGACATTCTCAGCGTTCTGGCGGCGTTTATCGGCGCGGTATTCGTCGTCCGTCCCACGGCGGGCATTGCGAGTCTTCCCTCGCTCGCCGGCGTGCTGGGCGGTCTCGGCGCGGGTGCCGCGTACACGTTCGTCCGGCAGATGAGCCGCAAGGGCGAGCGCGGGCCGGAGATCGTGATGTTTTTCTCCGCGTTCACCTGCGTCTGCGCCATCCCGTTCTTCGCTTTCAACTTTCAGCCGATGAGCGCGAAGCAGTGGATCTTTCTGCTGCTGGCCGGCTGCGCCGCGGCCGGAGGGCAGCTTTCCATTACCGCCGCGTACCGCCACGCCCCGGCGAAGGAGATCTCCGTGTTTGATTATTCGCAGATCGTCTATGCGGCGCTCTGGGGCTTTCTCGTCTTCGGCGAGATCCCGGACGCGCTGAGCTTTGTCGGCTATGCGATCATCATCGGCGCGGCGGTGTTCCGCTGCATTTTCAATCTGCGCGCGGACAAAAAGGCCGCCGCAGAAAAGGCCTGACCTTCCAGGAGAGCATATCGCGCGGATACGCTCTCCTGTTTTTCGGAATCTTTTTATCGTTTTTCGATAATTTTATATTGACTTTCAGATTTCTGTATGATATTCTCCGCTCATGGAGGCGATAGCATGAAACAAAAACTTACCTCGCCGGGCGTCGCCCGGTTCACCAAAGCTCTTCTGGACATTCTCTTTTATGCCGGCATCGCCGTGACAGTCTCTCTGCCGTGGACGATGCGGTGGGCGGCGCGGTTTTATCCCTCGTTCGCAGCTCGGCTTACGCTGCACACGGCGCTCTTCCTGCTCGCCGGGGTGTGCGCGGTGCTGATCCTCTTCGAGCTGCGGCGGATGCTCAAAACCGTTGTCTCCGGCGACTGCTTCGTGCGGCAGAACGTTTCAAGCCTGTGCCGCATGGCGTACTATGCCTTTGCGATCGCGGCGCTCATGGCGGTGCGGCTCATCGTGCTCTTCACGCCGGGGATGCTCGCCATCGTGTGCGTGTTTCTGCTGGCGGGTCTCTTCTCGCTCGTGCTCGCGCAGGTGTTCGACCGCGCCGTGAGCTACAAGCAGGACAACGATCTCACGATCTGAGGTGGAAGCATGATCGTAGTAAATCTCGATGTAATGATGGCAAAACGGAAGATCGGGCTGAGCGAGCTGGCCGAGAAGGTTGACATAACTATGGCGAATCTCTCCGTTTTGAAGAATAACAAGGCCCGCGCCGTACGCTTTTCCACGCTGGACGCGCTCTGCCGGGCACTGGACTGTCAGCCGGGCGATATTCTCGCCTGGGAACCGGACAAGGAGGAATACGATGGATTCTAATTCGGAATCGGTATGGTACGGCGCGCCCCCCGCGCCGGAGACTATGAGCGCGCCGGAGCCGCAGCACGAGGACGAACGTCATGTTCGTCTGCGGACGGACGCCCGGTATTTTCTGCTGCTCTCGCTCGCGCTGGGCGCGGTGTTCGCGCTTCTTTTTGTGAACGCCTACGCGCTCGGGCTCAACGCGGCGCTGCTCGCCGCGGCGATGGCAGCGGCAACGCTTCTCGCGCTCGGCAAGCTCGGCCTGCGGGAGAAAAAACGCGATATTTTCTGGTCGGTCTCTCTGGTTTTGCTCGGCCTTTCGATTGCATGGACCGCAAACTATATGACGCAGAACGTGAGCTTTCTCGGTATGTTCATCGCCGAGTTGCTCTGGCTGATGAACGCCTTTGCGGATATTCTCTCGTGGCGCTTCGGGCGCGTCGTTTCCGGCGGCTTCCGGCTCGTCGGAAGGATCATCACGCACCTGGGAGAGCCGTTCCGCCATCTCGCCGCGCTGCGCCGGGGCGGTAAGCAAACCACGCGGAGCGTGCTGCTCGGCATTGTGATCGCCGTGCCGCTTCTTTGGATCGTCGTATCGCTGCTTGCGAGCGCGGACGCCGCGTTCGGCGCGCTGATCGAGCGCATATTCGGCGTCTGGAGCGTTTCCAAAACCGTTCGGACGGTGATCCGCGCTGTTTTCTATACGCTGATCCCCGCCCTGGTCTTCTACAGCGCGCTCGCCGCGCAGACCGCGCGCAGCGACTTTCCGGCAAAGGAAAAACGCCGCGCGAGCGCCCTCGTCGCCATAACGTTCACCGGCGCGCTGGCCGTCGTTTACGCCGTGTTCTGCGGCATCCAGATCGCCGTGCTGTTCGCCGGGGACGTTTCCGCCCTGCCGGAGGGCATGACGTATGCCGAGTACGCCCGCGAGGGCTTTTTCCAGCTGCTGCTCGTAAGCGGCATCAACGTCGTCCTCATCATCACGGCGCAGCGCCGGTTCGTATCGAGCAAAGCGCTGCGGGCGCTGCTCGTATTTCTCACTGTATGTACCTACCTCATGGAGGCATCGAGCGCGATGCGCATGATGCTCTATGTAAACGCCTACGGCCTCACCTATCTCCGGCTGCTGGTGCTGTGGTTTCTTTCGCTGCTCGCGCTGATCCTCGGCGCGGCGGTGTACACGGTGTTCCACGAGGATTTCCGGCTGTTCCGCTTTACGCTCATCGCGTCCATGGCGCTCTGGCTCGTGTTCGCCTTCGCGCGGCCGGACGCGATCGCGGCGCGGTATAACCTGGCAAAGCACGGTCTCGACGATACCACGGAGACAGAGATCGCTTATGAATGCTCCAGCGACGCCATCGGCGCGCTGCGCCCCTATTTTGCGGATATCGCCGAGAACGGTGAGGACTCGACAACGTACCTCAACCTCACGATCTCCGTGATGCGGGAGTATTCCGAGCGCGGGGTGCGCGGCTTCAATTTCTCCGTATGGGAGGCCATGCGGACAGCGGAGGATTTTATCGATGCATACACCTGACGGCATTCTCATGTACCCAGTGGCGCATATCCGTTCAGATTTCCCGACGAAGTTCGGCATTCCCAAGCAGAGCGGACTTTCCCAGACGCTCGAAGCGCGGGTAGTATTCTGTCCGGAATACCGCAGCGCGGACGCCGTGCGCGGGTTGGAGGAATTTTCCCATATCTGGCTTCTCTGGCAGTTTTCCGCCGCGGTGCGCGAGGGTGAGACGTTCTCCCCCACCGTGCGCCCGCCGCGGCTCGGCGGCAACAAGCGCGTCGGCGTGTTTGCGAGCCGCAGCCCCTTCCGCCCGAACCACATCGGTCTCTCCTGCGTGAAGCTCGAGCGGATCGAATATACAGGCGAAGGGCCGGTGCTCATCGTGCGCGGCGCCGATCTTATGGACGGCACGCCCATTCTCGACGTGAAGCCCTATCTTCCCTATGCCGACAGCCGCCCGGACGCGGCCGGCGGATTTACCGACGCCATTTCCGCGCGGGTGCTCCATGCGAAAATTCCGGAAGAGCTGCTGCGGCGTGTGCCGGAGGAAAAGCGCGAACCGCTGCGCGAGGTTTTGGAGCAGGACCCGCGCCCGTCGTATCAGGACGACCCGGAGCGCGTTTACGGCTTCGGCTTCGCCGGTATGGAGGTGCGCTTCCGCGCATCAAACGGCGTGCTGACCGTGCTGGACATTCAGAAAGAGGAATAAAAAGGCCCCGCCCCGCAAGGTGAAATTCTCCCCTTTGTCCGGCAGCACGGCAAACGAAACGGCGCTCTCCCGCGTCTACCTATGGGAATGATCCCCGCCGCAGAGCGCAGCGTATCGCAAATGCGGCGTACCACAAATAGAATTTGCAAGGAAAGTCGGTTTGGATCCATTATCGGAAGCACGGGTTTGCGGAAATCGGGGAAATGTGCGGCAATGCGATCGCTGCCGTATATTATGATATATGAATTGCAAGGAGAGGTACGGCATGGATATAAATGCCTTCTGGCGGGCGGTTCTCGCGCAGGACGAGCCGGAGATCCGAACTTATTTCGCCCCGGACGCCTATGTGAACTGGCACTGCACGAACGAGCATTTCACGGTGGATGAATTCATCACCGCCAACTGCGAGTATCCCGGAGAGTGGGACGGGGTCGTGGAACGGATCGAGACGCTGGGCGGCCTTACCGTTACGGTCACGCGCGTTTATCCGAAAGATCGGAGCTGCTCGTTCCATGTGACATCTTTCCTCCGGACGGAAAACGACAGGATCGTATCACTGGATGAATACTGGGCCGATGACGGCTGTGCGCCGCAATGGAGAATCGATAAGCACATCGGGACGCCGATAGAACGCATCGGAGAATAACATGGACATTGAACTCTATTATCGGGAGGCCGGAAGCGGCGAGCCGCTGATTATGCTGCACGGGAACGGCGAGAGCGGCGAATACTTCATAAACCAGATCGAACACTTCCAAAGCCGGTACCGCGTGATCGCCCCGGATACCCGCGGCCACGGCCGGTCTCCGAGAGGAGAAGCGCCCTTCACCATTGCGCAGTTTGCCAATGACCTTTATGACTTCATGCAGAGGCTCGGCATCGCCCGTGCGGCGATCCTCGGCTTTTCGGACGGCGCGAACATCGCAATGAAATTTGCGATGCAGCACCCCGAGATGGTAAAGGCGCTGATCCTGAACGGCGGCAATCTCGATCCCTCGGGCGTAAAGCGGACGGCGCAATTTCCCATCGAGATCGGATACAGGATCGCATGCCGCTTTGCCGCAAAATCGCCGAGCGCAAAGAAAAACGCCGAAATGCTCGGCCTGATGGTGAACGATCCGAACATCTCGCCTCTGGAGCTTGCAAAGCTCACGATGCCGACGCTGGTGGTATGCGGAACAAAGGACATGATTCGGGAGTCGCACACGAGAATGATCGCGGAAAACATCCCGAACGCCCGGCTGGTGATCCTTCCCGGAGATCATTTCGTCGCCAACAGGCACCCGGCGGAATTCAATCAGGTCGTAGACGATTTTCTGGAAAGCGTTGGATCCATATGAACGACACCCCCGGCGTGACCTTGCGGTCACGCCGGGGTTGCCGTTTCTTTATTTTATCTGTGTGACGACGAAGCCCTTGCCCGTCCACTCGACGCTCACCGTCCCGCCGTCGGTGCGGAATACCTCCGTGCCGGCGGCGGCGAGGGCTGCGAGGAGCTTATCCTCGATCTCCTCCGCCGGAGAGACCGTTGCCGCGGCATAGCGCGGCGTTGTCTGCGCGATGAGCTTTAAAAGCGGCTTATTGCTGTCGCCGTGGTGCGGAAGCTTGATGAGCTCATAGCTGTCGAGCGCGGCGTCGAGAAACTCGTTCAGGCGGTTTTTCTTCGCGTCGCCGAGGAGGAGGAAGCTCGTTTCACGCCATGTGACGGTCGTGACGAGGGAATTGTTGTTGTCGTCGCCGTAGTCGATGTCGGGCGGGTCGAGCGTAAACGAGCCGTTTGCCGTCTCAACCGTATAGTTCTCCGTCAGGCGGAGGAACGGCGTATTCCGTTCTTCCGCGGCGCGCTTGAGCAGCGTGAGATACATGGAATCCTCTTCGTAGTCCGGGCCGAGGATCTGCCCCACCGGGTACGCGCGCACGAGCGCCGCCGCGGAGCCGATGTGATCCTTGTCATAATGACTGAGCACGAGATAGTCGATGCGCTGTACGCCGCGGCGCTCAAGCGCGGCGCAGATGGAATCAAAATCGTCCTCGTCGGCAGCGTCGTTCACGACCGTTACGCCGTCCATGCATACGATGATGCAGTCGGATTTTCCGGTATCGAGAATGTCCAGAGAGAATGTGCCGCCGTCCGTCTCCGGCGCGGCAGCGCCGCAAGCGCAGAGCGAGAGCAGCGCGCAAAGAACCAAAAGTGCGGCAAGGCATCGTTTCATGGGATATATCTCCCCTTTCTTCGGCGGGAATCACGGTTTACTTTTTCCTCCGCCGGAAGTATAATTAGAATAATAGAGCGTATTTCGGAGGAAACACCATGGAGCTTGTCGTAAAACACTATTCCGAGCTGACGGCGGACGAGCTGTACGACATTCTGCACGTGCGCGTGCTGGTCTTTGTCGTGGAGCAGAAATGCCCCTACGAGGAGGTGGACGGGCGCGACAGGCAGGCGTACCATGTGTTTCTGCGCGACGAGACCGGCATCAAGGCGTATCTCCGCGTGCTCGACCGGGGCGTTTCGTTTGAAGAGGTGTCCATCGGCCGCGTGCTGACGACCGAGCGCCGCCGCGGCTACGGCCACAAGATCCTCGACGCGGGCATCGCCGCGGCGCGGGAAAAGTATGGCGCGGAGACCATCCGCATCGAGGCGCAGACCTACGCCCGGAAGCTCTACGAGGATCACGGTTTCCGGCAGGACGGCGAGGAATTTCTGGAGGACGATATCCCCCATATCCCGATGATCTGGCACGCGCCGAAAGATTGATCCATGATGTATAACGTATCCCCTGAAGTGCCGTACAGCGGCTCTTCAGGGGATATTTTTATTTCGCCGGTTCGACCGCATTTTCCTCGTACAGGCGCGGATAGCGCGCGCGGTCGCGGAAAATGAGCCAGACGGACAGCAAAATCGAGATCGTGAGCGCACCGATCGTCAGCCCCCAGGCCGCCGTCGAGCCGTAAGCGTCGTATGCCTTGCCTTCGGCAATGTTGAAAACGCCGCGCAGGATGGTATACGCCACGCCGGATACGCTGTTGACGCGTCCGCGGTGGGAGGCCGGGGTGCGCGCGGAGAGATACGGCCCGTCGGCAATGGTATTGATGATCTCGCCCCAGGTGAAAATGAGCATGGCGGCGTAATACATCGGGATCGTGCCGAGGAACGTGAGGAACAGGATATATCCCGCCAGAAACAGCAGCTTTCCCGTCAGGAGCTTTTTCGTATCGATCACGCGGCGGAAAAGGCGCGTGATGAACGGGGTAAACAAAACGACCACGATGCAGTTGAGACTCGAGACCGTACCGTAGATCACCGCGCCGTTCTCGCCGTGGATGCGCCCGAGATCCAGCGGCATGAGATAGCCGTACTGGTCGTATGCCGCGCTGCACAGCGCCGACACGGCAAGATACAGAAGGATCGTCGGATTCTGGCGGAGGATCGCAAAAATACTCTCCCCGTCTCTCGCGCGCTGATACTCCGCGCGGCTGCCGATCTGTTCGACCGGCGTGATATCCCGCACGAAAAACCAGATGAGGATCGTCGAGCAGCCGATAGCGACGCCGCTGATGATGAACGCGAGCCACAGATAGTTTTTGAACAGCAGACCGCTGAGCGTCGGTGAAAGGACAAGACCGAGATTCAAGCCCCAGTACTGGAGCGAATACGCCTTATCACGCTCTTCGAGCGGCGTGATATCGGCAATGATAGCGTTGTACGCCGGGCCCTCAATGGTCTGGAAAAGGCTGGCGACAAACATGAGCACGATCGTCCCCATGCCGAGCGGAACGCATCCGCAAAGGATGTAGCACACGACCGAAACGATGTCGCCGACAATGATGATGTTCTTCTTGTTGAGCCGGTCGGCGAGCTTGCCGCCGAAAAGCGTGGCCGGCATCATCAAAATGCCGAACACCGCCGTAAGTATGGCAATGTTCCCGGCGCTCATACCGAGCTTCTGGTTGAGGATCATCGTGAGCATGGGCCAGACCATCGAGCCCATGTTCGTCACGATCCGCCCGAAGAAGAGAACATAGTTCTCCCGGCGGAGTCCCCGGTACTGTGAAAAGAAGTGCATGGATACTTTTCCTCGTATTACTCCCGTATTTTCTCTCTTTCTTTGGTTTCTATGCCGCTATTTGCTCAAAAGCCGCGCGACGAACGAGCGCTGCGCGCGCATCGCCCCCGAGGGGCAGAATTCCTGACAGCAGAAGCACCGGACGCATTTCTTCCGGTCGATCACGGCGTGCTTGTTCACGATCGTGATCGCGCCCGCCGGACA
>ERZ827458.1257-NODE-1257-length-20242-cov-6.051419_pt1 | contig 20242 bp, 18 predicted proteins | sample MGYA00519706_ERZ827458 | MGnify/ENA primary metagenome ERZ827458 (study PRJEB31778, sample SAMEA3449309) | human gut metagenome | biome: human gut; feature: human-associated habitat; material: faeces | place: United Kingdom | collected 2010/2012 ...
AAACAGCAGCCGAATAAAACGGTTTTTAACCGTTTTATTGAAAACTAGTATCAGAGACGCCTTAACGCATGGTATGCGGATAAGAAACGGAAAAGAACAGGAAAAAATCGACAAAATTTTTGGTTTCTTACAAAAAGTATTTGACTATAGTAGATAAAACAAGTATAATGATAATACTGATAAGCCGTTGGAGAGGCAAGGAAGGGAGCTGACCGCAATGAAGTCTACGGGCATTATCCGGAAGGTGGACGAGCTGGGAAGAATCGTGCTGCCGATTGAACTGCGCCGCACACTGGACATCGCGGAGCGGGACGAGTTGGAAATCTATATGGAGAGTGACCGCATTATCTTGCAGAAATTCGAGCCGGCGTGCATTTTCTGCGGTTCTTCCCGAGGGCTGATCTCCTACCGGAAGAAGAACATCTGCCAGGAATGCGTCAAAAACATGACGGAATATTGAAAAAGACCCCGAATGATGTAACGTCATTCGGGGTCTTTTAACGCAATGTCATAGACGACATTTTTGGGAAGCCCCAGCTCCGCGGCGGTCTGCCTGACCGCGTCCTTGCGGCTGAGACCCTGGGCGATCAGCTGGGCGACCCGGGCGGCGGCGTCGCCCTCTGAGGCGGATTCCTTTACGGTTTCCGGCGCGCCGGCGACGATGAGAACGAATTCGCCCTTGGGCGGTGTTTCGGTGTACTTTATGAGGGCTTCCCCCAGGGTGGTGCGGACGACCTCCTCGTGGAGCTTCGTCAGCTCCCGGCACAGACTGACCGGGCGGTCATCGCCGAAGGCTTCCGACATGTCCGCCAGGGTGGACACCAGCTTGTGGGGCGCTTCATAGAAGATCATCGTCCGGGTCTCGGTGCGCAGGGCGTCCAGATGCTCCCGGCGGCTCTTTTTCGCCGTGGAGAGGAAGCCCTCGAAGCAGAACCGGCCGGTGGACTGCCCGGAAATGCTCAGTGCCGTAATGGCGGCGCAAGGGCCGGGGATGGCGCAGACGGTGATACCGGCCTCGGCGCACTGCCTGACTAGGTCCTCTCCGGGGTCGGAGATGGCGGGACTGCCCGCGTCGGAAACCAGCGCGCAGGTTTCCCCGGCGAGAATGCGGTCGACGATCCGGTCGCCCTTTGTGGCCTTGTTATGCTCGTAGTAGCTGACAAGGCTTTTTTTGATGCCCAGATGGTTGAGTAGTTTCAGCGTTACTCGGGTGTCCTCGGCGGCGATGAAGTCGGCGCTTTCCAGGGTTTCCCGGCAGCGCAGGGAGATGTCCCCCAGATTGCCGATGGGGGTCGGGACAAGATACAGCATTCCGGCCATGTGGAACCTCCTAGAGATGGTAAATTCGGCGGTATTGCTCCGTGGGAGCGCCGCTTGCGTCGTGGAGGACGATCTCCTCCCACTTTAGGCTCGGCTTTCCGCCCTTGCGCAGCTGCAGCAGGACAAGATTCACCGGGGAATCCGCCCGATGGCGCACAAGGCACAGCCGCTTGGCTTCCAGATTGACCTCCGAACCCCGGACGATCAGCTCTGCCAGCCGTTCCGGGCGGTGGACGAGGAAAAAGTCGCCGCCGTATTTCAGCACCCAGGCGGCCGCCCCGAACAGGTCGGTAGGGGAACAGGCGTCCTCCCGGCGGGCGAGGGCGGCGCTGCGGCTGGCGGGGCCGCCGGAAAAATAGGGGGGATTGGAGACACAGACGTCAAAGCTCCCCGGGGGAAAGCTGCCGGGAACTTGCCGCACATCGGCGCATATACTTTCCATGCGGGCTGTCAGACCGTTGCGGCGGATGTTGTCCAGGGCGGCAAGGTGGGCGTCCCGGGACAGCTCCACGCCGGTGACGCGGCAGCCTTCGTTCACGGCGCACAGCAGCAGTCCCAGCGTGCCGCAGCCGGAGCCGAGATCCAGCACCCGGGCATTCTTAGGGAGCCGGACAAAATGGGACAGCACCATGGAATCGGTGCTCAATGGAAAAGCGCCTTCCGGCAGGTTCAGGGTAATTCCGTTGGGTAACTGCTCCATGAATGCCTCCGAATGATGTTTGCACCATTATACAACAAAAAATCAGCCTGCGCAAGCATTTGCGCAGGCCAATTCGGGTCTGAGAAAGATTAGCCTTCCTCGATCGCGTCGGCGGGGCACTGATCGGCGCAGGAGCCGCAGGAAACGCAGACATCGGGGTTGATCTCGTACTTGCCGTCACCCTCGGAAATAGCCTCGACAGGGCACTGCTCGGCGCAGGAGCCGCAGGCGACACAGCGGTCAGTAATCGTGTAAGCCATGGTGTTACCTCCAATTTATCTAATATGTATTGCACGCCACAACCAGCGTATCCCCATTGTAGCATGGTTTCCCAAAAAAGCAATTCCTTTTTTATAAAATTTTTTGAATAATTTTTGCCGGGGGTGGTGAAAATTTTCCGGAAAAGGAAAGGCAAAACAATCACGCGGGAGGGATACCGTGCATTACGATATACTGACGTCCGACCTGATCCAGCGCGCCGCCCAATTGGCCAGATCCCTGGGACACAGCTATGTCGGCTCTGCCCATCTGCTGCTGGTGATGGCGCGGGAACCCGGGGCGGCGGGGCAGACCCTTCGGCTTCTGGGTATGGACCCGGATCTGACGGAGGCGATGGCGCGGCTGCTTTACGGAATGGGGACGCCGGAGCTGCCCCTGCCCCAGGGGCTGACCGGGGAGTCCCGGGCGCTTCTCCGGGGGGCGGCGCGGGAAGCAAAGATTTTGGGCAGCCGGGAAATCACGCCGCAGCATCTGCTGCTGGCGATGGCAAGGCGGGAAAACAGCGACGCATATGAGCTGCTGAAGCTCAACGGCATCAGCACCGACGAGCTGTTTACCCATGCGGTGGACTATCTGCACTGGGAGCAGGGCGCTCCCGTGAGAGGAAAAAAGGAGGCGGTCACAACGAAACTTTTGGAGCAGTTCAGTGAAGATCTGATTCTCAAGGCATCCGGCATGGATCCGGTGATCGGGAGAGAACGGGAGATCGACACGGTCATCGGCATTCTGTGCCGGAAAAATAAGAACAATCCCGCTCTGGTCGGCGAGCCGGGGGTGGGAAAAACCGCCATTGCCGAGGGCCTGGCTCAGCGGATGGCGGTGGGCAACGTGCCGCCCCAGCTGAAGGACAAACGGCTGGTGAGTCTGAACATGGCGTCTCTGGTTGCCGGAACCAAGTACCGTGGCGAGTTTGAGGAACGTCTGCGGGACGTGCTGGGGGAAATCCGCCGCAGCGGGGACGTGATTCTCTTTGTGGACGAAATGCACACCATCGTCGGCGCGGGGGCGGCTGAGGGCGCCATTGACGCGGCGAACATCTTCAAGCCCGCCCTGGGTCGCGGCGAGCTGCAAATGCTGGGCGCGACGACCCGGGAGGAATACCGGAAATATATTGAAAAGGACGCGGCGCTGGAACGGCGCTTCCGCCCGGTGGTGGTGGAGGAGCCGGGGGAGGAGGCAACGCTTTCGATTCTCCGGGCGCTGAAGCCGGGGCTGGAGCGGCATCACCATCTGCGGATCTCCGAGGAAGCGGTGAAGGAGGCGGTACGCCTGTCCCGGCGGTATCTGCCCGACCTGTATCTGCCGGACAAAGCCATCGATCTGCTGGACGAGGGCGCAGCCCGGGCGCGGATGGAGGAAATGCAGCTGTCCCGGGGCGGCCCTGCCAGAAAAGAGCTGGAACAGGAGCTGAACGAAGCGGTACGGGAGCGGAAATTCGAAAAGGCCGCCGAGCTGCGGGACAAAATGCAGCACCTGTCAAAGCCCGCCGACGGAAAACGTGCCCGGTGCGTCACCGGGGCGGACATCGCCTGGGTGGTCTCCGCCCGGACGGGGATTCCCGTGGGGCGGCTTACCGCCGGGGAGCGGGAACGGCTGCTGGGGCTGGAAGGGCTGCTGTCCGCCCAGGTGGTGGGGCAGAGCAAGGCGGTGAGCGCCGTGGCCGAGGCGGTGCGCCGGGGCTACTGCGGCATCCGGGACGGGTCGCGGCCGATCGCGTGCCTGCTGTTCACGGGGCCGACGGGCGTGGGAAAAACGGAGCTGTGCCGGGCGCTTGCCCAGGAGGTCTACGGCAGCCGGGACGCCATGATCCGGCTGGACATGACGGAATATATGGAAAAGCAGTCGGTCTCCCGCCTGATCGGCGCACCTCCCGGATACGTGGGTTACGAGGAGGGCGGCAAGCTGACGGAGGCGGTGCGCCGCCGTCCCTACTGTCTGGTGCTGATGGATGAGCTGGAAAAAGCCCATCCGGACGTGCTGGGCATCCTGCTGCAAATCATGGAGGAAGGAACGCTGACGGATTCCACAGGGCGGCATGTCAGCTTCAAGAACGCCATCGTGGTCATGACCTCCAATGTGGGCGGCCAGATTCGGGGCGACGGCCTAGGCTTCTGCGCCGGGGGACGGAGCGCGGAGATCGGCGAGGCGTTACAGCAGACCTTCTCCCCGGAATTTCTGGGACGAATCGACCAGACGGTGTGCTTTGAACCTCTGGGAGCCGGCGCGCTGGAAGCCATTACCTGGAAATATCTGCGGCAGCTTCAGGAGCGGACGGCGGCGCTGGGAACCCAGCTGCTGCTGCCCCCGGAGCTGGCGGCGGAGCTTCTGAAAAAGCGTCCCGGAAAGGACGGCGCCCGGCAAATCCGCCGCCTTGTGCAGACCGAGGTGGAGGGGCCGCTGGCAAGCTACCTGCTGCGCTGCGGAAAAAAGCCTGCCCGGGTGAAGCCCAAATGGGAGGACGGAAAGCTGTTTTTTTGACGGCCTGGGGCGCGGTTAGCTGAAATGAAGCTGAGAAATTGCCTGTTTTATTAGAACAAATATGCGAATATTCCCCGATTTCTGGCGGAAATCGAAAAATCCCTGAGAAAAAGATTGATTTTTTCCCTCGCGGGTAGTATACTGTCTCTACATGGAGTAAAAGGGCAGTAAAGTGGAGCGAAAGGGAGGTGAGCGCCGTGATCGGGAAATATCCTGCGAAGCTGGACGAAAAGAGCCGTTTGTTCGTGCCGTCCAAGCTGAGGACGGAGCTGGGGGATACCTTTTTTGTCACCCTGGGCGTCAACTGCGGTCATCGCTGTCTTACCGTTTACACCGCCGAGGAGTGGAAGCGCCTTTCGGATAACTACAATGCCATGAGCATTTCCCAGCGCTCCGGCGCAACCAGCCTGATTTTTATGAACGCCGCCGAATGCAGCCCGGATAAGCAGTACCGGTTCAGCCTGACCCAGTTCCTCTTGAGCTACGCCGGAATCGACCGGGAGGTCATGATCGTCGGCCGGGCAGGACAGGCGGAGATCTGGGACGCGAAGGAATTCGCCGACTTTGAGCGGGAGAACCTGACCCCGGAGAAGCTGCTGGCGTCCCTGGAGGCGATCGGCCTATGAGTGAATTTCATCATGTTTCCGTGCTGTTGGAGGAATGTATCCAGGGGCTTGCCATCAAGCCCGACGGCATTTACGTGGACGGAACCTTAGGCGGCGCGGGGCATTCCAGCCGTATTGCCGCGAAACTCACCACCGGACGGCTCATCGGCATCGACCGGGACAACGTGGCGCTGGAAGCGGCGGCGGAACGGTTAAGACCCTTTGAAGACCGGGTCACGTTGGTTCACGCCAATTTCTGCGACATGGATCAGGCACTGCAAGGGCTGGGCATCGACAAGGTGGACGGCATTCTGCTGGACTTGGGGGTTTCCTCTCCCCAGCTGGACGACGGGCAGCGGGGCTTTTCCTATATGACGGACGCGCCGCTGGATATGCGCATGAACGGCGAGGATACCCGGGACGCCCGTCAGATCGTAAACACCTGGTCTTACGAGGAACTCAAGCGTATTTTGTATGATTACGGCGAGGAGCGCTTTGCGCCCCGGATCGCCGCCGCCATCTGCCGCCGCAGAGAGCAGGCGCCTATCGAGACGACCCTGGAGCTGGTGGACGTGATCAAAAGCGCCATGCCGGCTTCCGCTCTGCGGGAGAAGCAGCACCCGGCCAAGCGAAGCTTTCAGGCCATCCGCATCGCTGTCAACGACGAGCTGGGGGCGGTGGAAACGGTGATGAAAAAGGCCGTTCCGCTGCTGAATCCAGGCGGACGGCTGGCGGTAATTACCTTCCATTCTCTGGAAGACCGCATTGTAAAAAACGCCATGGCAGAGGCGGCGAAGGGCTGCACCTGCCCGCCCAGCTTCCCGGTGTGCGTCTGCGGCAAGAAGCCCCAGGTGCGGATCGTGACCCGCAAGCCCATCGTTTCCGGGGAAGAAGAGCTGGAACGGAATCCCAGAGCGCGCAGCGCGAAGCTGCGGATTTGTGAGAAGTTATAATCGGCAGAAATTTCCGGAAAGGGGATAGAATGATGACGGAAAAGCCCAAAATTCAGTACATTGGTCAGTTCTACGTCCCCGGCAGCGAGGCGCAGGTGCTTGCGCCGAAGAAAAAGAAGAAAAAGGCCAAAACAAAGCTCCCGATCGCAAAGCAGGAGCAGGTAAAGGCAATCTATATCGACCCCGTGGCGCTGATCGGCATCACGGTGGCGGTGGTGATGCTGGCGGTCATGGTAGTGGGGGCATTGCAGCTGCGCAGCGACTGGGCGCAGTATGAGCAGATGTCCAACTACGTCTCCCAACTGAACCGCGACAACGCCGAGCTGGAACGCACCTACCGGGACGGCTATGACCTGGAGGACATCCGGGACAAGGCGCTGGCTCTCGGCATGGTGCCGGTGGAGGAAGTGCCGAGCAGAACCATCACCGTCACGATCTCCCAGCCGAAGCCGGAACGGACGCTCTGGGACGACATCGTCTGGTTCTTTGGCGGCCTGTTCGGGGACGGGGAAGCCGCTTCCTTCGGATGAGCGGAAAAAGCGGTTCCCCTGCATAAAGTCCGCCCTTCCTCATAAAGTAAGATAGCAGCTGCACTGGGCGGCGAGGGTTTCCCTTGCTGCCCAAAGTTGTATCTTGACGGAAAGGCCGGTGGCTTATGGGGAGGAAGAAGCGGGAATTTAACCGCCTGCGGTTGGACAGCGGCCAGCACAGGCGCATCATGCTGGTAGCCGCGCTGCTGGGGGCGCTGGCCTTCCTGCCGGTGGGGCTTCGGCTGTACAGCCTGATGGTGACGAATTACGATTACTATTCCTCCCTCGCTCTGCGCAACCAGACCCGCACGACGACGGTGACCGCCGACCGAGGGGACATCTTCGACCGGAATATGAATATTCTGGCGACCTCCGTCAGCGTGGAGAATGTGTACCTCGACCCTCACGAGCTGAAGCAGTCCAAGGCGGATATTCCCGAAATTGCCCGGACGTTGGGGGAAATCCTGGGAAAAGACCCCGCCTGGATCGAGGAGCAGGCGGCGGACATCAGGCGGCGCTACAAGCAGGTCGGCACCCGCATTGACGAGGAAACCGCCGGAATCATCCGGGATTACATCAATGAAAAGGGCATTTCCGGCATCCATCTGGAACCCACCTCCCGGCGGGTCTACCCCTATGAGACGCTGGCTGCCCAGGTCGTCGGCTTCACCAACGCCTCCAACGAGGGCTGCGAGGGGGTGGAAGCCGCCTACAACAGCTTCCTCTCAGGCAGCACGGGCAGAGTCATCACCACCAAGGGCAATAACGAAATGGATATGCCCTTTTCCTATGAAAACTACGTTTCCTCCCGGCAAGGAGACAGCGTGATCCTGACGCTGGACGCCACGGTGCAGGCGTGCCTGGAAAAGCAGCTTTCCGCCGCCATCGCCCGCTACGATGTCCAGAACGGCGCGTTTGGGCTGGTGATGAACTGCAAGACGGGAGAAATCCTCGCCATGGCCACGCTGGGCAGCTATGACCCCAACAACTATCTGGAAATCGCAGACACGGATACGGCGGCGCAGCTGGAAGAAATGAAACGGGTCTACCTCTCCGAGCCGGAGGGAAGCGAAGCCTACGAGGCGGGGAAGACGGCCTACGGGGAAGCCCTCTCCGCCGCCCGATTGAAGCAGTGGCGCAACCGGGTGATCTCCGACGGCTATGAGCCGGGTTCCACCTTCAAGGTGCTGACCATGTCGGCGGCGCTGGACTGCGGCGCCATCGACCTGAATACCCCCTTCCACTGCTCCGGCTCCGAGCAGATTCCGGGGCGTGCCCAAAAACTTCACTGCTGGCGCTCCACGGGACACGGGGCGGAAAAGACGCCCCAGGCACTGCAAAATTCCTGCAACATCGCCTTCGCCCACATCGCCTTGAAGCTGGGCGGGGAGCGGTTTTATGAGTATGTCAAAAACTTTGGCGTGCTGGAAAAAACCGGCATCGACCTGGCGGGAGAGAGCAAGGGCGTCTTTTTTGACAAAGCCCTGGTCACGGACACGGACAAATGGGGGACGGCGTCCCTGACCTCCGGCTCCTTCGGCCAGACCTTCAAAATCACCCCTTTGCAGCTGGTGCGGGCGATTGCCTCCGTGGTCAACGGCGGGCAGCTGCTGGAGCCGTACATCGTCTCGGAAATTCTGGACGCCGACGGCAACACGGTGATGAAGGCGGAGCCGACGGTGGTGCGCAGAACCATTTCTAAGGAAACCTCTGACACCATGCGCACCCTCATTGCGTCCGTCGTCACGGAAGGAACGGCAAAAAATGCCAGAGTTGCCGGGTTTTCCATCGGCGGAAAGACCGGAACCAGTGAAAAAATTGACGTTTTTGACGAGAATGGCCAGCGCGTCCAGGATAAAATCGTATCTTTTGTGGGGATTGCGCCCATGGACGATCCGGAGTATATTATACTTGCCGCATTGGATACACCGTCCCGGGCAACGGGGATTTACATTTCCGGCGGCGTCATGGCGGCGCCCACCGTGGGCGCGGTGATGGCGGACGTGCTGCCATACTTAGGCGTGAAGCAGTCCTTTTCCGAGGATGATCTGGCAGGAAAGCAGATCGCCATGGAAGACCTGACCGGCATGACGGCGAAGGACGCCCAGGCGCTTCTGAAAAAAGAAGGGCTGACGGCGGCAATTTCCGGCAGCGGCGAAACGGTGACGGGGCAGATTCCGTCTCCCGGGCAGACCGTCCCCGGGGGAAGCCAGGTGCTTTTATTCTTTGGAGAAACCCCGGAGCCGGAAACGGTGAAGGTTCCCGATTTTTACGGCATGAACCGTCAGCAGGCCAGCGACGCCGCCGGCGCGCTGGGACTGTACATTCTGGTGACGGGGAACGACGAAATCTCCGCCGGCGTAACCGTGACGGCGCAGAGCGTCCCAAAGGATACCGAGGTTCCCGCGGGAACGACGATCACGCTGGAATTTGCGGATACCGCGGCCAGAGACTGACAACGGAGGATGAATATGAAGCTGAAGGAACTTTTGACGGGCATTTCCGTTCTGGAATGCACCGCAGACCCGGAGCTTGAAATCAAAGAGATTTTTTACGATTCCCGGAAGGTGACCCCGGGCAGCCTGTTTGTGGCCGTGTCCGGCTTTGCCGCCGACGGCAACAAGTTTATTCCCATGGCCGCGGAAAAGGGCGCGGCGGCGGTGGTCACGGCGAAGAAGCCGGAGGGGGATATCCCCTATGTTCTGGTGGCGTCCGACCGGCTGGCGCTGGCGCTGCTGGGACGCAACTTCTTTGGCCGCCCGGCGGAGCAGATGACCATGATCGGCATCACCGGCACCAACGGAAAAACGTCCTCCACGCTTCTATTAAAGCAGGTGCTGGAAACCTGTCTGGGGGCGAAGGTGGGTTTAATCGGCACCATGGCCAATATGATCGGTCAGGAGATCATTCCCACCGAGCGAACCACTCCGGAGAGCTTTGAATTGCAGGCGCTGTTCGCCAGAATGCGGGACGCCGGATGCACCCACGTGGTGATGGAGGTTTCCAGCCACGCCATTTCCTTGGAGCGCATCGGCGGTATCCGGTTTGACGTTGCCGCCTTTACCAATCTGACGGAAGACCATCTGGACTTCCACAAGACCATGGACGCCTACTGCGAGGCCAAGGCCGAGCTGTTCCGCCGCTGCCGTCTGGCGGTGGTCAATGCGGACGACAGCTATTCGGGCAGGGTTCTCGCGGCGGCCGCCTGCCCGGTGCTGACCACGGGCGTACACAGCCCCGCCGACCTGCGGGGCGAAAACCTGGAGCTTCTGGCGCAGGGGATTCGCTTTACAGCCGTATCCGGCGAGGAACGGGCGGCGGTGTCTCTGCCCATCCCCGGAAAGTTCACCGTCTACAACGCGCTGACGGTTATGGGTATCGCAAAGCAGCTGGGCATTTCCCTGACGGATTGCGCCGCCGCACTGAAAACGGCCTCCGGCGTCAAGGGCAGGGTGGAGGTCGTCCCCACCCCCGGAAAGCCCTACAGCATCCTCATCGACTACGCCCACACCCCCGACGGACTGGAAAACGTGCTTTCCTCCGTGAAGGATTTCTGCAAAGGCCGGGTCATCGCGGTATTTGGCTGCGGCGGCGACCGGGACCCCATGAAGCGGCCAATTATGGGACATATCGGCGTGAAGCTGTCGGATTTTGCCGTCATCACCTCGGATAACCCCCGCACGGAAGACCCCATGGCCATCATCGAGGACATTCTGGCAGGGGTAAAACAGGAAGACGGGGAATATATTGTGATCGAAGACCGGCGCGCGGCCATCAGATATGCTATGGACATTGGGAAAAAAGATGATATAATTGTCCTGGCAGGAAAGGGGCATGAGACCTATCAGGACATCGGCGGCGTAAAGCGCCACCTGGATGAACGGGAAGAGGTCGCCGCCCACCTGCGGGAAAAAGAGGAAACAGCATGGGAAAATTAACGCTCAGACAGGCCGCCGAGTGGTGCGGCGGCGTGGTGGAAGAAAAATACGCGGATATTGCATTTCTAGGCGCGGCCAACGACACCCGGGTCATGCAGCCGGGGCAGCTGTTTATCGCGCTCCAGGGCGCCCGGGACGGCCACGACTTCATCCAAAAGGCCATGGACAAGGGGGCTGCGGCGGCTCTGTGCAGCCGCAGGGTGGGGGACTACCCCGCAATCTATGTGGACGACCCCCGTATCGCTCTGGGGCAAATTGCCCGGGAGGAACTGAAACGCATCGGCGCAAAGGTGGTGGCGGTCACCGGCTCCGTTGGCAAGAGTACAACGAAGGAAATGATCGCCGCCGTGCTGGAGCAGGCCTTTGTCACCAGCAAGACCCCGGCCAATCACAATAACGACATCGGAATGCCCATGGCGGTGCTTGCCATGCCGGAAAATACCGAGGTCGCGGTGCTGGAAATGGGCATGAACCATTTCGGCGAAATTTCCTACCTGTCCCAGATCGCAAGACCGGACGTGGCCGTGATCATCAACATCGGCACCGCCCATATTGAGTTTCTGGGTACCCAGGAGGGAATCCGGCAGGCGAAGATGGAGATCGTGGAGGGCATGACCCCTCACGGGATGCTCCTGCTCAACGGCGACGATTTCCTCCTGCGCAATCTGGACAAGGAGCCGCAGCAGCGGGTTACATACTTCGGTTCCTCCGAAGGCTGTGCCGTCCGGGCGTTTGACGTGAATCAGGACGGCGACTATCTGCGCTTCCGGGTGGAGGCCGGGCGGCTGTCCTTCCCGGTAAAGATGCTGCTGGAAGGCGAGCACTACGTCAACGACGCCCTGGCGGCGGTGACGGTCGGCCTGAAGCTGGGGGTGCTGCCCGAGAAAATTCAGGCGGGGCTTTCCCAGTTCCGGAACATTTCCGGCCGTCAGGAGATCATCCAGGCCGGCGGCATGACCGTCATCAAGGACTGCTACAACGCAGGCCCCGAGTCCATGGCGGCGGCGCTGGCCGTCCTTGGAAAGAAGCAGGGGCGGCGGATCGCGGTGCTGGGTGACATGCTGGAGCTGGGGGACTGCACCCAGGCGGAGCATTACCGGGTGGGCAGAATTGCCGCGGAAAAAGCGGACTACGTCTTTGCCTACGGCCCCAATTCCGGGCGGATCATCAGCGGAACGATTACCGGCGGTATGCCGGAGACCCGGGGAAAAGCCTTTACGAACCGGGAGGAGCTGGTAGCGGCGCTGAAACGCACGGTCAAGCCCGGGGATGTGCTGCTGTTCAAGGCCAGCCGCGGCATCCATCTGGAACAGGTTCTGGACGAGTTCTTAGGGGAAGAGAAGTAACGGAGGAAGAAGTCATGACAAGAATCTTGATTACGGCGGCGGCGGGCTGCATCCTGACCGGCGGTATTGGCTACTTGCTGCTGCCTGTACTGCGGGCGCTGAAAGCCGGACAGTCCATTCGGGAGATCGGCCCCACCTGGCACAACACCAAGGCCGGCACCCCCATGATGGGCGGACTGATGTTTATTTTCGGGACAATTCTCTGCCTGGTGGGCAATTTCCCCGCCATGAGCGATAATTCCCCATTTTACGTGCTGGCGCTTTCCCTGTGCTTCGGCCTGATCGGATTCCTGGACGATTTTACCAAGGTCAAATTTCACCGGAATCTGGGGCTGACAACGCTGCAAAAGGCCATGCTGCAAATGGCGGTGTCGGCACTGTTCCTGTATGCTATGTACCGTTCCGGCTTTATGGACACCCATCTGTACATTCCCTTCGCGAATGTGAGCTTCCAACTGCACCCCATCGTCTATATTTTCTTCGCCATGTTCGTCATGGTGGGAACGGACAACGCGGTGAACCTCACCGACGGCGTAGACGGCCTGTGCGCCAGCGTCACCCTGCCTGTGATGGTGTTCTTTACCGCCGCGTCCGCCGCCATGGGCAAGAACGATCTGGCGCTGCTGCCCGCGGCTCTGACGGGCGGGCTGGTCGCGTACCTTTTTTATAACTGGCATCCGGCCAAGGTCTTCATGGGAGACACCGGCTCGCTGTTCCTGGGCGGCGTGGTGTGCGCCATGGCCTTTGCCCTGGAAATGCCACTGATTCTGATTCTGATTGGCTTCGTGTATGTCTGTGAAGCCATGTCCGATATTTTGCAGGTCTCCTATTTCAAGGCGACCCACGGCAAGCGCCTGTTCAAGATGGCGCCCATCCACCACCATTTTGAAATGTGCGGCTGGAAGGAAGAAAAAATCGTGCTGGTGTTCGCCGGTGTGACGGCGGCCATGTGCGTGCTGGCCTGGTTCGGCATTTCCGGACTTGTTGGCTGATTAACTCCTGAAAGGAAGTATCTTATGGCGTCGGAGCGTGACCTCCATGCCAAAGAGAAACGCCGCCCGGGGCTTTCCCGGACGGGGGAAAGCGTTGATTACCCCTTTTTGCTGCTGGTGCTTCTGCTGCTGACGGTGGGATTGGCTATGCTGTATTCGGCAAGCTACGCCCAGAGCGAATATGACACCGGCTACGAAATTTCCACAAAATATCTGCAAAAACAGGCGGTTTGTGCCGCAATCGGCCTTGCGGCCATGTTCTTTTTCAGCCGGATTCCCACGGGTGTCTGGTATCGGTTCGCCTGGCCGCTGTACGGCGTGAGCATCGCGCTGCTGCTGAGCGTCCTCGTCATCGGCGAGGAGGTCAACGGCGCCCGGCGTTGGATTAACTTGGCGGGCATTCAGTTTCAGCCCTCCGAGATCGCGAAATTCACCATGATTCTGCTGTTCGCCCGCCTGACCCGGCTGTATGGGCAGGACGCGAAAACCTTCCGACATGGCGTTCTGGGCTTCGGCCTGGCGCTGCTGGGGATTCTGGTTCCCCTGGCGCTGGAAAAGCACCTGTCGGCTATCATGCTCATGGGCATGGTGGCGGTGGTGATGATGTTTGTGGCAGGCACCCGAACCAGATGGCTGCTGGCCGGGGCGGGGGCCGCCGCCGTGTTCGTGGTCGTCTACATCAGCTTTATGGGCTACGCCGGCGACCGGGTCACCGCGTGGCTCCACCCGGAGCTTGACCCGGGGGACACCGGATATCAGATTTTGCAGTCGCTGTACGCCATCGGCTCCGGCGGCCTGTTCGGACTGGGCTACGGCAAGTCCCGGCAGAAATATCTGTACCTGCCTTTTCAATACAACGACTATATCTTTGCGGTGATCTGCGAGGAGCTGGGACTGGTTGGCGCGATGGCAATCGTTGCGCTGTTTGCCGTCACCATCCTGCGGGGCTACTGGATCGCGCTGAACGCCCGTGACCGGTTTTCCACCGTTCTTGCGGCGGGGCTGGTGACGCTGATTGCGGTGCAGACCATTCTGAACCTGTGCGTGGTCACCAATCTGCTTCCCTCCACCGGCATTGCGCTGCCGTTTTTTTCCTACGGCGGCACGGCGCTGGCGGTGAATCTGGGGGAGATGGGTATCGTTCTGGGCATTTCCAGAGGGCGAAACCGGAGAAAAATACAGGAGGCTTGACCTATGAATCTGATTTTTACCTGCGGCGGCACGGCGGGACATATTAACCCTGCCATCGCGGTTGCCAATATGATGCGGGAGCGCCACCCGGACTGCAATATCCTCTTTATCGGCGCAAAAGGCCATATGGAGGAAAAGCTGGTACCCCAGGCAGGGTATGAGCTAAAGTGCCTGGAAGGCTCCGGCCTCAGCCGGGGAAAGAATCTGGCCGCAATGAAAAAGAATCTCCACGCGGTGAAATGCGTGCGGGAGGGCGTGAAGGCGTGCAAGAAGATTTTCCGGGAATTCAAGCCGGACGTGGTCATCGGCACCGGCGGCTATGCCAGCTTCCCGGCGCTGTACGCCGCCCAGTCCATGGGCATTCCCACTTGCGTCCACGAGAGCAACGCCGTCCCCGGCGTCACCACCCGTCTGGCGGCAAACAAGGCCAGCCGGGTGCTGGTGGCCTTTGAGGAAAGCGTCCGCCACTACAAGCACCCGGAAAAGGTAGAGGTCGTAGGGATGCCCGTGCGCAGGGAATTCATTTTCGACACCAAGGAGGAAGCGCGGAAGGAGCTGGGCTTGAGCGGCTTTGTGGTCGTCTCCGCCTTTGGCAGTCAGGGCGCGAAGGTCATGAACGAAACCATCGCGGACATGATACCTCTGGAGCAGGCCGACGGCTTCCCCTTCCACCACATCCACGCCACCGGCAGCTTCGGCAAGGAGTGGATGCCTAAGCGTGTCCTGGACAACGGCGTGGACTGGAAAAACTGCCCCGCGCTGGACATCCGGGAGTATATTTACGACATGCCCACCGTCATGGCGGCGGCGGATATCGTCATCGGCCGGGCGGGCAGCGCCACCTGCAATGAGATCGGCGCTTCCGGCACGCCCTGCATTCTCATTCCCTCGCCCAATGTGACGAACAACCATCAGGAAAAGAACGCCCGTGTACTGGAAGCGGCGGGCGGCGCGGTGGTGGTGCTGGAAAAGGACTGCACGCCCCAGAAGCTGTATGAGCTGATCCGGTCGCTATTGGCGGACGAAGACCGCCGCAGGGAGATGTCCCGGAAGCTGCACACGATGGTTCGGCTGGATTCCGCAGAGCGGATCTGTGATATCGTGGAGCAGCTGACTCAAAGCGGAAGATAACCCGCCTTACCCCAGGAGGAACACTATGGATACAACACAGGATAGCCGGGAAAACGGCGGAAAGCGTCGCCCGCAGACAGACGGGCAGAATCGCGCTTCCCAACGACCCGGACAAAGCACCCCGGAGCAGCGCCGCCGCCCGACAGAGCAAAGCGCTCAGGAGCGTCCCCGCCGTACAGCGGAACAAAGCGCCCAGGAGCGCCCGCGTCGTGCGCCGGAGCAAAGTACCCAGGAGCGCCCTCGCCGCGCAGCGGAACAGGGTGCTCAGGAGCGCCCGCGCCGTTCGGTGGAGCAGAACCCTCAGGAGCGCCCCCGCCGTGCAGCAGAGCAAACCGCCCCGGAACAGCGCCGCCGTGCGCCGGAGCAAAGTGCTCAGGAACGTCCCCGCCGTTCGGCGGAACAGGACGCTCAGAGACGCCCCGCCCGGCAGGAGAAGCCTGACCGTCCGGCCAGAAGGGAAGCACAGCCCCGGCAGAGAGCCGGAGAAGAAGCGACCCGCCAGCGGACGAGGCAGCCCGCCGATTCCCGGCGAAGCGCCCCCCGCCGCAAGCCCGCGGACGACGATGTCCCCAACAGAAAGCGCGCCTACGGAAACAGCAAGCCAAAAAAGAAATCGGCGCTGGCCATGCTGGCCGAGACGCTTCTGAGCGCAAAAAACCGACCGAAGAAGCGTACTCCCCGAAAAAGCGAGAACAGCCGCCCGAAGACACCCACACCCGCCGTAATCTATACCCAGCCCCTGCCATTCAACCGTGACCGGCTGATCGTCCAGCTGATAACGGTGACGGCTGTGGTGCTGGCCATCGTCATGGGACTGTCGGTGTTCTTCAAAGTAAAAACCGTCACGGTTACCGGCGCGGATACCTACAGCGCCTGGGCGGTGCGGGAGGCCTCCGGCATTTCCGAGGGAGACAAGCTCCTGACCTTCAGCAAAATCCGTGCCGCCAGCCAGATTATGGCAAATTTGCCCTACGTCAAGGGTGTGCGGATTGGTATAAAATTGCCAGATACGGTCAATATTATGATCGAAGAAGAGAGCGTGGTCTATGCCGTCAAGTCCAGCGACGGACAGTGGTGGATGATGGACTCCGACGGAAGGGTCGTGGAGCAGGCGAATAACGCCAAGGCGGCCACGGCCACCCAGCTTCTGGGCGTCACCCTGGAGGCCCCCGCGGTCAACCAGAAGGGCATCGCCACGGAGATGACCCCCAGCGAGACCAACGAGCTGGGAGAGCTGATCCCGGTGACGACCACCGGCGCGCAGCGCCTCACCGCCGCACTGCAAATTTTCAAGGCGCTGGAAAGCAACGACATCGTGGGCGAAGCCGCCAGCGTGGACGTGACCAGCACCGAGGACATCATCCTCTGGTATGGCACCCGCTATCAGGTCAATCTGGGCGATACGTCCCGTCTCGATTACAAAATCGACTGCATGAACGATGCCATTTTGCAGATGAGCGACTACCAGAGCGGTGTTCTGGATGTCAGCTTCACCATCTGGCCGAATCAGGTGGGCTATACGCCCTTCGCATGATGTTATTATTTTGTAAATAATTTGCCGAAATACCAGAATTTCTATTGACCAAATCGTGTTTTCAGGATAGAATAGGAGAATGTAGATACAAAATTCAGGCAGCGACGGCTCCGCCGTGTCTGCGAAAGATACATAGGAGGAAGAGATTATGTCCGAAACTATACAGGATCGCGTTGTGAAAATCAAGGTGATCGGCGTCGGCGGTGCCGGCAACAATGTTATCAACCGCATGATCGATGCCGGTGTGAACAGCGTGGATTTCGTCGCCGTTAACACCGATAAGCAGGATCTGAATAAGTCCGTCTGCAAGAACAAAATCCAGATCGGCGAGAAGCTGACCGGCGGCATGGGCGCAGGCTCCAGACCCGAAATCGGCAAGAAGTCCGCCGAGGAATCCCGGGCTGCCATTTCCAAGGCGCTGGAAGGCACGGACATGGTCTTTATCACCGCCGGTATGGGCGGCGGCACCGGCACCGGTGCGGCTCCCATCGTGGCGGATCTGGCTCACGAGGCGGGCATCCTCACAGTCGGCGTCGTCACTAAGCCCTTCAAGTTTGAGGGCGCGAACCGGATGCGCCAGGCCGAGCAGGGCATCACCGACCTCAGCGGCAAGGTCGATTCTCTGATTATCATTCCCAACGACCGGCTGAAATACGTCACCGACCAGAAGATCACCTTCGCCAACGCCTTCGGTATTGCCGACGACGTGCTGAAGCAGGCCGTGACCTCCATTTCCGAGCTGGTGGGCTTCTGCAAGAACGTCATCATCAATCTGGACTTTGCCGACGTGTCCGCCGTCATGAAGAACGCCGGACGCGCCCACATGGGCGTCGGCACCGCTTCCGGCAGGGAGAAGGCGGAGCAGGCCGCCACCGCCGCCGTTTCCAGCCCGCTGCTGGAGACCTCCATCAACGGCGCTACCGGCGTGCTGGTGAACGTCACCGGCTCCAACGAGATGACGCTGGACGATGTGGAGACCGCCGCCGGAATCGTGCAGGAGGCTGCCAACCCCGATGCCAACATCATCTTTGGCGCCACCATTTCCGATGAATTCCAGGATGAAATGCGCGTGACCGTAATTGCCACCGGCTTCGAGATGAAGCCCGAGAGCTTCGCCCCCAGCGCTGGCGCGGACAAGACCGCCCGTCCCGGCAAGCCCAGCTTTGTTCCCGACGACATCGACACCCCCGTGGCCGCTTCCAAGCAGCCCACCAAGCCGGCGGACATGAGCGACATCGACGAGATTTTCAGCATTTTCAAGCGCTGATACAATTGGGAGAACGCGCCGCATCCCGTCCCCTTCGGGACGGGATGCTTTGCGTAATGGGGAGGAAAGCTATGGGTGCTTATGAAGCGCTGGCGGCCAGCTACGACCGCCTGACCAATGACGTGGACTACGGGGCAATTGTGGCCTTTTACGAGGATATCCTAAAAAAAGAGGGGTTGAAACCCCGCACGGCAGTCGACCTGGCCTGCGGCACCGGCTCGGTGTCGGCGATTCTGGCCGGGAAGGGACTTTCCGTAATCGGCGTGGACATGTCCGAGGAAATGCTCACCGCCGCCCAGCAGAAATGCGCGGAGCTCCCAAATCCGCCCCGGTTCGTCCGCCAGAGCCTGCAAAGGCTGTGCCTTCCCAGAGGCGTTGACCTTGCCGTCTGCGCCCTGGACAGCCTGGACTATATCACAAACCCGGAGGACTGCAAAGAGGCCATCCGGCGGGTCTGGAAGGCGCTGAACCCCGGCGGAATATTCATTTTCGACGTGAACACCCCGGAGAAGCTCCGCGCCATGGACGGCCAGGTGTTTCTGGACGAGGACGATGACGTCTACTGCGTCTGGCGGGGAGAATTTGATGAAGAAAGCAATATCTGCTCCTACGGCATGGATTTGTTCCAGCGCCGGGGGGCAGTCTGGGTTCGCTCCTTCGAGGAACACAGGGAGTACGCTTATTCTCAGGAGCAGCTGACCTCCTACTTAGAAGCGGCGGGCTTCACCCACATCGCGGTCTACGCCGACCGCCGGTTTGAAGCACCCGGGGCAGGGGAGCAAAGGGTATATTTTAGTGCGAGAAAGGGAAAGATAAAATGAAGGATTACTTAGTCCGGGGCATGAGCATGGACGGCTTTGTGAAGGCCGTAGCCATCCGCTCCACGGAGCTTGTGCGCCGGGGTGCCGAGATTCAGAAAACGTCGCCCAACGCCACTGCGGCCTTTGGACGCTGCCTGACGGCGGCCTCCATGATGGGAAATATGCAGAAGGTGGAGGACGGCTCCATGACGCTGCAGGTGCGGGGCGGCGGCCCCATCGGGACTATCACCGTGGTGTCCGATTCCGTGGGCAACGTCCGGGGCTGCGTCACTGAGCCGCGGGTACCACTGGTGGAGAAATATCCGGGAAAGCTGGACGTGGGTGCGACCGTCGGCACCGACGGCACGCTGACGGTCATCCGCGACCTGCAAATGAAGGAGCCGTATATCGGCTCGACCCAGCTGGTTTCCGGCGAGATCGGGGACGACGTGACCGCCTACTTTGCCCAAAGCGAGCAGACGCCTACGGCCTGCGCCCTTGGCGTGCTTGTTGACCGCGACCAGAGCGTAAAGGTGGCAGGCGGGTATTTGCTGCAGCTGCTGCCCGGCGCGCCGGATGAGGTGATCGATGTTCTGGAAAAGGGAATCTCCCGGGCGGGGGCGGTAACGCCCATGCTGGAAGCGGGCATGACCCCCGAGGACATTCTGGGGCAGGTTTGCGGAAGCCTTGGCGTGGCGTTTCTGGAAACCACCGAGGTGGCGTACAAATGCTACTGCACCCGGGAGCGGGTGGAGCGCGCATTGATCAGCCTGGGGCGGAAGGAACTGGAGGAAATCCGACAGGAGGGCAAGACCTTCCCGGTAGAATGCCAGTTCTGCGACGCGGTTTACAGCTTTACGCCGGAGGATATTCAAAAACTGCTGGAAAAGATTTGATTTGCAGGGAAAAAGTGGTGGGAAACGCCAGATACCCACGAGAAAAATTCCGTAGAAAAATACGGAAAAAAAGCTTGACAAAAAAGGGATTTCTGTGTATAATGAACCACGTCGCTGAGGTGAAGAGCCGCAGGCGGCGCTGTTTGGGAGCATAGCTCAGCTGGGAGAGCACATGCCTTACAAGCATGGGGTCACAGGTTCGAGCCCTGTTGTTCCCACCATTTATCTGGCCCGGTGGTGCAGTCGGTTAGCACGCCAGCCTGTCACGCTGGAGGTCGACGG
>ERZ827458.1261-NODE-1261-length-20203-cov-3.041443_pt1 | contig 20203 bp, 26 predicted proteins | sample MGYA00519706_ERZ827458 | MGnify/ENA primary metagenome ERZ827458 (study PRJEB31778, sample SAMEA3449309) | human gut metagenome | biome: human gut; feature: human-associated habitat; material: faeces | place: United Kingdom | collected 2010/2012 ...
TCTTCTCCCTGTTTTTTATAATTTCATCTGCAATTTTTAATTCTATTTCTAAGGTATACATCCTGCTTTTTTGCATTGGTTGTATTTTTGTGTCGACATAATAACCATTTTTTTCTTCATCTCTTTCGATTGTACATACGCCTGCTGCTTCTTCTTTCCCATTGTGTAGTAGTGAAAAATTTGCTTCCTTTATTGCAAAATAATCATACTGATCTACTGAATGAACAAAGTATTTTACATGCCTGTCTTCCCCCAGTATGAATGTTATCATTTTCTTTCTACCTCCTTACATTTTGGGTACATCCTGTCAAAACATAATTTCCTTTCAACTTTGTCAAACAAGTATCCAGAAAGTGGTAACTGATGCACACAAATATTTTCGCCTTTTACGGTATATAATAATCTTGTTATAAAGCTTTGGTTCCCTGCTTCGTCCTCTGCTATTACTTCGATCACATATTCTCCATCTATATCAAGTGGGACTGGTACATTCCACCAGTCCCCTTTGCTATGATTATAATTCACTTCTATGCCATCGACCTTTCCGAATACTCTTTTGACCATACTCATCTCCTAATCTGTAACTTCTACACTGATCACGAATGTTTTTCCACAATCTATTGGATTTGGTGTAATCTTTACGCTCTTGATCGTAGGTGCGGTTGTGTCTAATGTAACTGTACGTGTTACTGTAGTTGTCTTTCCTGCACTATCTTTTGCAACAACTATAATTGTATTCGTACCAGATGTAAGAGTAAGTGTTTTATTGAAGCTTCCATCATTTCCGACTGAAACAGTTTCTGCCGTTCCAGAATTAAGCTTAACTGTAACAGTGACTGGACTTGATGTTACATCATTTGTTGTACCTTTTACTGTGCAAGATGCAACATTTGTCACAAGTTTATCTGCTGGACTTGAAAGTGTTAATGTTGGTGGTACTGTATCAACTTTGAATGATGTTGAACTTGTACCTGCTGCATTTCCATCATAATCACTTGCATCAAGTTTGATTGTGTGACTACCATCAGATAATGCTGTTGCCGGTGTGTATGTACACTGATATCCTCCAGTGATCGCCGTTTTAGCAATTGAATCTCCTGTTATTTTTGTTCCACTATCAATCGTAATTCCAATCGTTGCCGGATTAACTCCTGAATCTGTATCTGTTACCTTCCAAGTAATCGTTGGTTTATTATTCGTTAAGTATGTTCCAGCTGTCGGTGCTGTTATGGCAATAATAGGTGCAACTTTTTCTTTTACTTGTAAACGTAAAGATGTTCCAAGAGTTGCATCTGCTGCATCTTTTGTTGTTATGTTTCCTGCAACGTCGGTTGCTTTTACTGTTACTCCGTAATAATGTCCGGATTGATTGTACGAGCTCTTAGACGGAGCTGTTACCGTAGCTTCATACTTTCCACTTGTACTGTTAAGTGTTAACGTATACGTTTGACCGTTAATAGTCGCTTGTACTGTTTTTACAGCCATATCTTTTTCTCCTTTTTCTCTGTTTTTACTCAATAGCACAACTAAATTCTGATAAAGTTGATAAGACAGATAAGGCTAACGTGAAATGGATTATCAACGGAATAGATACTTCTGCAAAAATTATTTTTAGCAATTGCTCTGAAATTACTAAAAAAGTAGATAAATTGGCGTGCCTATTGTTTGGAAATAGTAATGGAACGACAGTATTATCTGTCATTCGTGTACATTTTTCAGAAGGGCATGTGGATGAAGTAGTTCCCATAAATTTGGGGAACCTTAATCTTACAACCTCACTTGAACGGTACGGATTTACATTGAATAATCTAAATGCATACGGAAATTATGTATTAATAGCACCGCCGGGATGTTACTTTGAATAATTATAATTGAATAGCAATCACAATGTAATAATATCAAATAGGCATCGGCGTATTTAGTTAAATTTTATAGAACTAGTAGGAACCACAAATGTAGCAATAACTACACCAGCGGATGCACTATCTTTGCATCGCACAGTTATTTTCTCGTTTCTGCCATTTACATACCCAGTATTTCCATAAGGGGTCCAACTGCCGTCAAGAATTTCACAAGGTGCAAAAATTTCATCTTTAAAGACGATGCCATTTGGTAAGTCTATTAAAGTTTGATCATTTATGTTGCCACCGATCAAACTTTTGCTTTTCCTGATGCAAAATATGGTACATTGGTTATTTGTTACTATTTTAATTCCGTCGTCAAAATAAGTTTTCCACTCCTTATCAGAATTTAACTGCGCAATATCCTTCGCATTTGCTTTCATCTGCTTATCAATAATATCCATGTTGTCATTCTGCACCCCAATATCATAAAAATCAGATCCTTCTGGTTTCGTCAATCCATAATTTGTTGTCGTTGTTGCCATCTTACTCTCCTTTCAATACAGTATTTCTAACCTGTTCGTTTGTATATGTGTGTAAATAATCATGTGTAAATCCATGTAATGTATCATGTTGGTTATATCTTAATCCAATATCTATCGTCATATTCAGTGGCACAATCTCTTCTAATAGTTGCTCGAAATCGTTATACATTTGCTTTCTTGTTAACTCTACCAGACATTTTAATTCCATTGTTTCTGGTAAAATTACCAAGGTATAGTTCCCATTGCCTAGCAAATTATCAAGTCTGTTTATAAGATCTTGATTCGTATATGGGCAGTCATCATACCACTTTGTCAGCACTCTGAATTTTCGATCTTCTAAGCTATCTGTATCCTGTGGCTGTATTTTTAAGATTTTTTCGCGCCGTGCAATTCCATATTCTGTAGAAGTTCGGATACAGGTGTCAAGATCTCTATCTCTTATTTCATTTTCTAATTGCTGTCCAACTTTTTCTTCTGCATCATAGATTGCTTTTATTTCTTCTATATTTTCAATCACAGGAGGAATATTTAGCTGCATGATACCACCCCCTTAACCGGAATAACATTTTCTTTCAACGTAATATTTTCTGTTCCACCATTTAACAATATATTACTTACATCTGTAATTCCTTCTACATTATAGATAGCGTTTTCAATACCTGCTCGTCTCACGATTATAGAATCACTGTTTATCCAATTCTTTCTCAGCGATAGCAGATATTCTTCTACCGCATTTTCGACTTGCGTTTTTAAGCCTTCCGCAGAATATCCAGTATCATATGTAGCAACTGCAGATACATTAACTATATATTCTGTCACAGTTGTGATCGATACAGAATGTCCAATTGGAGCAATCCCAATTCCTTCTCCTGTTTGTTCTATTGGATCAACCTGCGTCTGCACGTCATTGATCAGCTTGCTTTCTGCTTTTCTATATTCGTCTGATATAATCACAATTGGTATGATTGTTCCTTTCCGTCGATATGGTTTGACTCCTCCAACACCATCAATTGCGCCTATTCTTTCTTTATAATATGCACGATTTCCACCGAACGCCTGAATGCCAAACGAATCCATGATTCTCATGCGGTAAGATTCCTCGTCTTCCTCGTCTTTTCCTTCTACCAGAAGCTTGGTTAATGCCGCATCTTCCAGACCATCAATATCATCCAAACACATCAGATTCCCTAACCATCCATTCGCTGCGGTTCCTGGATCTTCACATTCCAGTCTGTACTTATGTTCTTCTTCATTGATCACGTCTGTTACAATGTAGTTATAGTCATCTCCTGAAAATTCAGTTCCAATCGGAACTGAAACATTAAATACTCCTTCAAATTCTGCCGCAGTAGCTTCTTCTATGTATGTCCTTCTTTCTTGTCCAAACTGTACTAAATGATCAAGATCAGCTGTATCAGCATATTGGTTATCTGTTAATGCTGCAAGTTCTACATACACCTCTTCCAATCTTGCTGCCTGCTTTACACAGGAATGATAAATCAGTGATCCCTCACTTGTATCCAAGCCATCCGGCATATCTTCCATCATACTGACCATGATATTTTCAAAGGTCATGTCCTCATACATCCGATTCCACCTCCTCACTTCCATAATCCGTTAATAATGTAAATTTAATATGTAGTGTTTCATTTACTTTTTCGATCTCCAAGTTCTCAATTCCATTAACATATGGATTCACTTCGAGACATTCTGTCAGCATCCTGTTTACTTCAGATTTCACATACTCATCAGAATATGTTCCTCCGATCAGATTTACCATTTCATTTCCGTATTCCCATGAATACTGAATATATTTATATCTTACAATCTTAATTGCCAGATACGCCCACACTGCAATAGCTCTTGCGCCTTCCACAATTCTTCCTGTCAATTTTCCAGTAGTGAAATCTATATCAAACTCTCTTGGATAATATTCTTCTTCCTCTTCTTTATTGATAAGTTCTTCTGTCTCTTCTTCAAATGGAAACCTTATGTATTCACCACCTTGCATATAATTATGTATCTATCGTCACTGATCTGGTACACCAGAACCATGTCTCCATCATTAAGGACTAAACCATCTGCTATGTAATAGTCTTCTGGATCAAGCTTTAATTCATTGCATAGCACTTGGTCTTGTACCACCCTTGCCATCTGCAATCCTGTATTATTTCCTTTTTTACCTTGATGCTGCATGATCTTTAACAGCCTCTCATAACTATTCACTAAAGAACTCTCCTTCCTTGTTGCCAGTGTTTCACGTAATATGAATCATTCAGATTACTGACTTTTACACCGCCACTGCTTGAACAGTGCACAAACTTTCCCGATCCAGCATAAATGCCGACATGAGAAGCTCCTGCTTTATATGTTCCTTGAAAAATAACCAGATCGCCTTTTTTCAAATTCTTTTTTTGTACTTTCGTTCCTTTTTGCGATTGTGCTAACGCTGTTCTTCCGATATTTTTACCTGCCGTGGTTCTGAATACATAAGATGTAAAACCAGAGCAATCGGATTTTCCTGACTGTGGAGATGATGCACCGTAGACATATTTTACTTCTCCTATAAAACTTTTTGCTTTCTTTATAACCTTATCTGCTTTTGTATTACTTGCAGATGTTTGCTTGTATCCGGTACCATTTCCTATAATGGCGTATCCTGTACGTTTTCCAAAACGGTTACATTGAGCTTTTGTTTTCATTAGCAGGTCAAAGTGATAGACACCATTCACAACTTTGATTGCACCGCCACGATCATTGACTCGATGAACCTTCTTGTCTCTGCTTGTCTTTGTTCCAAGTACCTGTATTTCATTTCCATACTTTATACTAGATGGTGCTGCGCATGTGTATTTGCTTGGGTCCAGTTTCTTTCCCTTGCAATCGTAATAACCGCCCTCCATCTTATTTGATGCCGGATAATATGCTGTAAATAATGCCTTTACTCTTTTCCCATTTAATATACCTGTACTTTTAGTTGCTGAAGCATTTGATTCTGCATCATCTTCTTCTGTTTCCATGATATTCTTAAATGCAAGCTCAAGAGTCATCATATAAGTTCCATTCTCAAATACATGCGAATCATTCTCAATCCAGAACTTTCCACACAATCCAGAATCAACATCATTGATCTTGATTCCATATCCTGCTTTGCATCTGATATCTCCAATAGCTGTCAATGATGCGCTGGTATCCAGACCCAACAATGTATTTTCAGCCTCTTTCTTTCCATTGCCACTATCAACAGTGACGGAATCCTGATATGTTCCATATGCTTTAATCCAATTTTTATTGGAAACTGTTCCAATTCTTTTATTCTTGGAATTGTAAATTGCAACCTTATTTACCATGCTGTCTGTTGACTGCTCGTAGGAGCTCTCTGTGATACCTTCTTTTTGATCTAATGTTACATTTAACATTGATCCCTTCTTTATAACAGATAATTTATCTCCATCCATGATCAGCTGATAACTTGTGCCTGTTTTTTTATACGCTTTAGAATATGCAGCAAGAATCATGTTGTAATATTCCTTGTCTTGGAACAATAGTTTCTTGATCTTCATATTCGTTTTTGCAATACTTTTTGTTTTTATCTTTAAGTCTTTGCAGATTAATTGTGTGATCTGCTCCGGCTTCTTTTTCTTAAATTTATAGGTTCCTTTGCTCCGGATCAGATATAACATATAATCTTGCGCTGTATATGTAATTGTTCCGGCTTCCCCTTTTCTTTCTCTCTTTGTCAGTTTTCCATGGAATAGTTTGTCATTTCCATTATAGAAACATATGAGATCACCCAATTTAATGTCTGGCGTTTTAAAGTGTGTATCTCCTGCTTGATTCACTACACTAAATTCCAGTGATCTGACAGATGAATAAGCACTTCCAGACCAGGTAATTGAACTGACCGTACTGGTAATATCATTTCCCTTCCATTCAACTTTTAAATTTAAACTCATTTCTCGATCACCAACTTTGTGCCTGCATAAATATATCTTCCATTACTGCTTGATCTTCTTTTATGTTTCTTTGCTGCACTTTCGATCACTTTTTTATTTTTTGTATAGATTTTCTTCCAGTTTGAAGAACTTCCTGTTTTCTTTTTTGCGATCTTACGCAACGTATCTCCTTTTTTTACAGTATAAGATGTTGTTTTTACACTTTTACTGCTTCTTTTTTTACTACTGTTCTTCTTTTTTACTTTCTTTCCATTTGACGTTTTCTTTTTTTCTGTCGCATATGTTACCGCAATATATTCTTTCAAATTCAAAGTAAATGCGATATCTCCTGTGCTGTCATCTTTTCCATATTCAAGACTTTCGATCGACACCGTTTTATTAAAATCAACGTCTCCTGTCATAACAAAAGTGGGAGTCACTTTCTCATACTCCCACTTTTTGATTTTATTAATATAGTTTATTGGATTTGTATCAAATCCTTTATATTGGCAAAAGGGATATTCTTGCGCTGGAAAGAAAGAACTTATTTCAATCGTTTCTAAATTTCTGTCTCCAAGAATATTTATTTCGCCTTTCCTGTGTACAGTTTCAGTTGTATTCTGTACAGATGTTCCTATCTTATAGGAAGATGGCAATACCGGAAACCGGATCTTGTCATTTCCATTATTTAACCAAATTTCCCTTCCATTCTCCTTTTATGCCGGTATTGCTTCTAATTTCTCTGCAAGTTTTTCTGCTATTTTATCAATATCTGCTTCTTCTCTCACGATGATCGTATCTGCAAATTTTTCAATCTTATAAGTCTTATTTCCCTGATTTCTTGCCATCTGCACTGACTTATCATGTGGATATACACGCGTCCCTCTCGGAAGATCTATGATCTCTCCGCCTTTTTCGTGAACTTGAGCAATACCACCACTCCAATTGTCTGTACCTCTTGCCAGCATTGGAATCTTTGGAAGATTAATACCTTTGCCACCAAGTTTCGGAACCCAACTTGGAATTTTTATTCCATTCAATCCAGAAATCACGGAGTTTACAAGCCCGATCACCTGATTTAAAGGACGTTTTGCAAATCCAACAAGTGCCTCAAATGCTCCTTTGAATATTGTTTTTACACCAGTCCATGCCTTTTTCCAGTTTCCTGTAAATACACCTTCCAAAAATGTTATTATGCCACTAAATGCTGTTGTAACTCCATGAATTATGTCCAGTGTTGATTTAAGCCATCCTGATGCTCTGGCTACAATAAATTTAAATGTAGCTCCAAATACAAGTTTAAATGCTCCAGCAACAAATGTTGCAACTGGTCTTAAAAATTTAACAACCGCAGCTCCTGCTCTTCCTATTTTCCCAAAAGAACTAGCTGCCATTGTTCAAATCTTGCGCACTGTCTTTCCAAGTTTTTGAGTATCAACCCCTGCATCATTCATCGCCTTTACAACTGCCTTCTGCATTTTTCTTGCTCCGGCGGTTATTTTATCCCAGTTTTTATATACCAGCACCGCTGCAACAGCGATTGCCGCCAATACCAAGGCAATCTTTCCTCCAGGTCCTAAGAAAGCAGCTATACTTTCTGCTTGTGAGAACTTTCCATACAGCGTGACCATTCTTCCTGCAAGACTTCCTATTCCTGTTGTAAGTGTTCCAATAATTTTTATTACCGGACCCACTGCTGCAACAGTCAACGCCATTCTTACAATAAATTTTTGCGTTTCGGGATTCAGCTTTGAAAATTTCTTTGCAAAATCAGCAAGTTTTGTTGCACCTGTAGTAATTGATGGCGCAACAACTTTCAATACAGAGCTTCCAAAGACCGTCAATGAGTTTTTTGCTGAATTGATTGCTTTTCTTATGTCACTCGTTGACGTTTTCATATCTTTCAGGGCTTTTTCTGTTGCTCCTGATGCCTGATTCATTTTCTTTGTCTTCTCTCGAAATGTATCATATTGTGACCCAGTCAATGCGATCGCCGCTGTTAATGCTCTGGAATTACTGAACAGCTTTGCCATTTTATCTGACTGTCCGCCTGTTTCCTTTTGCAAGATTTTTAGTACTCCAGACATTCCTTCTGATTTGATCATAGCCTGTCCATTTTGATATCCATATTTCTGCATTAATTTCGACATGGAATCCGTTGGTTTCAATAAACCAGTAAACAACCCTTTCATCTGCGTGGTGACTTCCGCTGTATTTCCTGTCACACCTGTCAGGGTTGCCATACTTCCAAACAATTCCTGATATGATACATTCAACGATTTTCCAAGTGGAAACAGAGGCTGCATACTTGATGCCAGCTCCTTGTATGTCGTAACACCTAACTTCTGGGTCATAAAAGCCATATCACTGATTGATTGTGCCGTCTTGACATTCACACTGTCATAGCCTTTCATTCCAGAACTGATCAATGCTACTGATTCTGCTACGGAAGCGCCTCCACCTTTAGCCGCTCTTGCTGATATTGAAAAGATATCCTGTGTTTTCTTTCCAAGATCTCCGATGGAACTGATTGTCTGATATACACCTTTTGATACTGTTCCTAATGCAATTCCTGTATCATTCGACACCTGAATCGCTGTATCCTTGTACTTTTGCAGATGCTCTTTGTTATCCAAAAGCGTATTGACCTGACCCATATCTTTTTCAAATGTATCAGCCATCTTTCCAGTTGCTCCAAGTGTTGCAAGAATCGGAGCTGTTACATTTTTCGTCAGAGATGAACCAAAACTGGACATACTCTTTCCAACACTCTTAATCTGGTTCGCCTGCCGTTTCATGTAGCCAACCTGATGCTGTGTCTGCTCTGCAGCTTTTTTCAATGGTTCGGTATACTTATCTATCAGTCGTAGTGTTGCATCAACTACTTTGCTCCTTGTACAATTCCTCTCTTTCCTGGCATTCCTGTCTTATAAATGCTCTCAGCATTGCTCTCTCATTTGGTCCAAGATCATAGTATTGCGACGGAGTCATATTATGATCGCGAAAGAGGAGATATGCCATTTGTATATCTCCTCTTTCGTGAATTAGTTTTTTAGTTCTTCGTCATCGACAACATCTGGACTTGATAAATTAGCAATTTCTGTTGCGATCTCCGGCACTTCTGTTTTAAACAGAATTTTCGCAAGATCAGAGGCATTGATTGCTCCAAAATGCTCCTGCAATTCTTTACTTTTAAGATCTGGATTGATCACGCCTTCTGCAACTGTCATTAAATTTGCTGCATATCCCTGTTGAAAATTATAATTTCCTGCCTTATCAAGTGGCAATGTCTGTAATTCCATCAGACGCTCCGCATCAATTTCCTGAATTGTGATCGTTGGATCACCAACCAACTGCTGCATATTCCCTGATTTATAAGTTCCTGTTTTATTATCTAGAACATCTTTCTTGTCAAGCTGTAATAATTTCTCTACTAAATTCATCTTATCCTCCTAAATTAAGTCGATTGGTTCTGCATCAGCAAACGTAAATGGGTAGGATTCTTCGCCTAACTTGTTTGCTTCCCAATCTGCCAGTGTAAGCTCATCGAAACTAACTCCTGTAATTTTGACTCTTTCTGTTCCAAGTGATGCCGGATCTTTCAATGCTGTTATGATCGTAATATCCGGCATGATCCCTTTTTTAATATCTGCAAGCAACAGTTTGATCATATAAGAAGAAATTTTATTCATTTTTAATGTTCCAGTTCCTTCTAACTGTGTAATCTTCTGCCCTTTGCTTAACGTATTTGTCTGTACAACATCACTTTTTGTAATCTTATACTTTGCTTGTAGCGCCGTAGATTCCGCCATGTACTGATCATTTAACCATACATTTCCAAATGTTCCATTTATAACATGATCTGGTTTATAACTATCCCTTTGTTACCTCCTGAATATCTTTGTCAGACTCTGACAAACCTTTAAATGCTGATTTCTAACGTTACATCTTCAATTGCATCATTCATTTTGATATTTGCAACTAAATATACTTTATCTCCTGTATTTGCTTTCTTAATATCATCACTACTCATATCTGTAGTATCCACACCATTTTGTTCAAGATATTGTTTGTTTCCATTAATATCAATTTCTACTGTTGCAGATTCTAAGACATTCTGTAATACAAGATCATCCATATATCCCTGAATTGCAGAGATCAAAAGGCATTTATTATCATAAGTATTGACCTTTTTCCCAATCCACTCATTTCTGATCGTGCTTCTCAGATCACTCTTGATGGTGTCCATAATATCGACCAGCTTAATCTTTTTATACTGATCTCCTTTTTCATCGGTCTTTGTTGTAAATGAATTAACTGCACGTGCAACTCTGACTTCTCCGTCTTCATAAAACAGGATCAGTTTTCCTGCATCAATTGCTGAATCCATCTCTTTTTTGGACATTCGTGTACAATCTGTCGCTTCTGGCAGCACTGCATATGTTGCACTTTCTGTAATCGGTGTTCCTGCAAACAATCCTGCCATTCTGGCACAAAACTGCTCTGCAGTGTATGACTTATCAACAATTGATACACTTTCTGTGGAAAAGTTTATGACTGCTTCATTATCCGCTGCATTTTCTGGTAAAACAGCTTTAATATTTTTTCCAATTTCTCGCTGTTCCTTTACCCAGCTGACAACTTTCGATGCTACTGTCTCTGTCTGTGTGCTGACTGCTGCATAACTTACATTTTCATCTGCCAATGCATTTAATGCATCATCAATCTCTGCATGATCTGCTCCTGAAAATGCAACAACCAACTTTTTCGGCTTGACCGTGTTCCCAATCAGTGCCATCTCAATCTGTTCTTTGTACTTTAACCCAGCACTTGGAATATTATCTCCTGGTGCAATCTTTAAAATCCTGTCATTGTTTGTTCCAGGAATGATCAGACCTACGTTTTTACTTCCAGATCTTTCGATCACTGTCTTTGCTTTTTCAATAAAGGTTATATTAATGCTGCATGTTCCCCTTTGTTATCATCTCCTTCATATTAACTTCCTGCATCATCTGCTCTATTGCTGCCTGTCGGCAGTCTTCTAAAAACTCAACTTTGAAAACAAATTGTATGATATTATGAGTTTGTCCGGTGTATTGAACCTCTGGTTCTTCCACAAATATCTTCCGGTCTTCCACTTCCAAATGATCACCTAATTTGTCTCTTATCTTTTCTATGATTTCAAGCTGTTCGGCATCATTTTTCTTATACTGTAAAAACGTCGTTTCAAACATATAACTTGATCGTGTGATACTTGCTGTTTCCCTCTGTTTAAATATCAGAGGAATCATCTGAACAAATAAGGAAGGCGTTTCATAACCTTCCTCTACTTCATTGCTATAAATTCTCATACCCGGAACTGCTTCACGCAAAACCTTGATATAACTTGCTTTCAGTTCTTTGATTGGTATCATTTTTCAATTTCCTCATGAATCTTTTCCAGCATTTTTTCAGCTCTCTTTGCATGTTCTTGATGCCACCTCTCGATCACTGGTTCTTTGATTCTGCGCCCGGCAACAAATCCAACGGTCTTCCCACCGCCTTGAACCTTCTTTCCGTTCCGGCTGACAACCGTTACCATTTCATGACCATTATTGACCAAATGAAAATGCGCACCTTTCTTGCTGCCCTCTGCATAGAAATCTGTTTCCATATTAGATCTGTTTCCTCTGATTGCTGAAAATCGAAAGCCTCGTACAAGATTTCCTGTGTGCTTATCCACTGCACTCCATGTCTCACGGATCATATCTTTTTTAAAATCTCTTTGCTCTCTTTTTAAGCTTGCCTCTGCAAGATCTGGATACTTGCTGACTGCATTTTCTAATCCATCAACCAGATCATTCAGTCCGTCAAATTCCAATCCATCCATGATCTGCTCCTTTTTTCTTATACTCTGTACACTGAATCTCAAGCATTACCTGCTCTTCTTCAATATCAGCTGCATGCTTCACTTCCAGTTTCTTTCCGTGATACATAAGGATTGTATCTGGATGTATATCTTTCCTGTATCTTGTATAAATGATATAAGATACCTCTGGAGACAGCTTCAAAGCATCATAATATTCACCACCACGCACAGATTTTACGGTTGCCCATATCCTTTTTCCTTTTTCATAGGTCATGATATCCTGTCCCATTTCATCCTGTGTTGTTCTTGGTGTACATATGTATATTTTCTTATTCATCTTTCCGATGTTGATCTCTTTCATAACCAATTCTCCGCATACTGATAAATAATGCTGTCTACTACCTTATTTACATTGCTTTTTTCGACATACAACCGACGATTATCATACATATCCTGTGTGAGTACCAATACTGCGATCGTAATATCTTCGTATGCATCAATCTGTTCGTCATCAAGACCTGTCTGCCCTCTGATAAAACTTTTCGCTGCATCCAGACAGGTTTGAGCAAATTTGATATCGTCATCGTCTGGTTCATCTAGTTTCAGATAATTCACAAGATAATCTTCATCAATTTCACTCACTCTCATCTGACTCACCGCCTTCCTGTTCATCCAGGATCTCTATCAATCCCATTTTTAACAGATCAGAGATCACGGGATCATTTTCAATCTCCCGTGTCTCATCTTTGTCCATCTTTATAGATCCATAAAAATCGGCTTTTGCTCTAATTTTCATCTGTTACTCCGCAGCCATAACCATTTTTGCAATCTTCTGCTCATTTTCGACTTTGGAATCCATTTCCATCCATCCAACAATTCCTGTTGCATGCTGTGTCATGTATTTTTCTCGTAAAACTGCAATCTCAAGATCTTCTGCAATCTTTACAGCAAGTCCTGACATATCTCCATAATAGATTGCTGTTGCTGATGCTGCCAGCTCTGGCATGTTATCAGAACAGTACACTGGTTTCCCTAACAGCACTTTTCCAAATGGTGCATTAACGTCATCCTGTAACAAATATCTTCCATTCTGATCTTTTAATTTACGGATTGCTGTTCTTGTTTTGGAGTTCATGATCCAGATCGCATCTGTCTGGAATGCATCTTTAATAGAATCCTGAAGATCGATCAGTTCATCTGCTTTGATCGCTGTTGCTTTCTCTGCTGTTGTAGTAAGCACTACACCTTTCAGACCTTCAATCTTGTTGTCTGTTCCGATCAAAAGTTCTTTTTCAACGAATCGTGATACGTTATATGCCATCTGATCAATCACAAAGGATACAATGTCGAACTGTGAATTATTGATCAGTGAGTTAGATACCAGTGATAACACTCCTGATAAGAATCCTTTTAAAGATATTGTTGTAAATTTCCCTGCTTTTGCTTCCAGTTCTGTAAATTCATCATGATATGCCATAGTAATATCATCTGAATCTGCTGGATACTTCGGAATTTCCAGATCACCTTTTACATTGTATTTTGTTGTCTTTTCAAGGATTGGAGAAATATCATAGACCTGTTTGATGATCTTATTTGCGATCGTTTTCGGAATCACCGCCCCATTATCTGTTTTTGTAATGTTTGCAGCACGATGTTCATCCGTGACCACTCCTCTGAGGTAATCTGCAAAGGCTTTTTCTTCCTCTTCTGCTCTTTTCTCTTCTTCTTTTTCTGGATCTGGATCAATCTCTGGATCTTCTCTTTCCCCACGTTCCTCAATATTCTTTTTCATATCTTCAAGGATATGAATGGTTTTATCAATTCTCTTAATCTCATCATTGAGTGTTTCCGCACGTTTTTCTTCATCGTCTGTAATAGCTCTTTCTTCTGCTTCCAAAGTGGCATATAAAAGTTTTAACTCTTCCACTTTTTCTGCTCTGTTTTCTCTTAATGCTTTAATGTTATCCTTTTCTTTACCCTCTCCGGCAAAAAACTGGATATTCATTTTCATACGTCTGCTTTTTTCTCTGTTTACTCTTGTAATCTTCCTTAAATATTACCTCCGGCTTCTTCGATCATCTTCTTGATCTTTGCTCTGCTTTTTTCTGCATCGTTTTCAGGTTTCTTATTACTTATATAGTCAAGATCATCTTCCTGGGCTCTGACTTCGATTTCATTCTCACCTTCTGCTCTGGCTTCAATCGTAGTCGAATTATACCAAGGCTTCATCTTGTTATCGATAATTGACACTTCTGTCAGCTCAAGATCTGAGATCTTTCGGATACTCATCCCATTTTCTTCTGCACGTTCTTCTCTTGGTTTTCTGAAACCAAAAGACCAACCTCTTAATCTTTTTTCCTCTGCTGCCTTCACAGTTTCTGAATCTGTTACTTCTGCACGTGCCTTTAATCCGATCACATCCTCTTTCAGTGACAGATTACTCTTTGTTCCACCGATTTCTCTGCGGTGATCAAGACATAATTTAATTTCTTCTGCCTTTTTTGTTGCTCGCTGGAACACTCCAGGTTGAATTTCTTCTAAAAAATACCCGCCTTTTCCGTCTGGAATCGGTCTTGATCTTCGATTTGTCACATTCACATATCCTTCGATAATGACGGACTTCTTTCCATCCTGTCCAGCTCTTACTTCGATTCGCCTTCTCCGTTACCTCCTTCTCCTAATTTGTGCATCTGATTCGTGTTTGGTACATATAGCATCTGAGTCTTTGGATCATATAAAACATCTTGAAGTCCTAACTTGATCATATTCATACCAAGCGGTTCCATGTTTTCACGTTCCCTTACCTCATCTACCTGTAACCATCCACTATCTGTTGCTGTCTTATATGCGTTGTAACGTTTATCAATATCTCCCTTTGTCAGTTCATACATATCTGGAGCAAAAAAATACTGCCCTTTTTCTGATTCGAGCAGTAATACTTTATTGATTGCTGTCATAAATTCATCTAACAGATTCGTAACGCAATACTTGATAAATTTCTTATCATCCTCTTCATTTCCACCACCAGACAACATCGTCGAAGGAATACCAAGTATTTTGCAACATTCATTGCTATTTGTCTGCTTATTTTCATTTAACTGCATCTCAACTGATGTATTAGAAGATTCTTGAAACTCTAATCCATTATTCAATACAACAACATTTTCCGTATTGTTCTGATACAATTTCTTAAATGCTGCCTTGATACTGTCTAATGCAGCTTGTGTCAGTGATCTTGGTGATTTTATAAATCCTTTTTTATTTCCACCAGTCTTTACAAGAGTTTCTTCATACTTCATGTTATTGTACATAATAGAAATCAAGGTTTTATTCGTTTCTATGATACTGTGTCCTTTCGCTCCGTCTGTTGTATTTCGAAGAAGTTTGATAAAATCCTCAGGGAAATAAGATTTCCCCTGTACCAGAATTACATATTTCTTAAAAATCACATCTGGATCTTTTGCAGTTCCAACATTTTTTTGATCTACATAATGCAAAGATCTGATTTCCAGTCCATCTCGATTCACATAACAATAACCACCTTTTCCGAGGAAATAATCTCGAAACATTGCCTGTTTCATTTCTTTTGCATCAAGCGTATCACCGGTATCTTCATTCAACAGACTAACTCTGTGATCATTTTCAATTTCCTCGACACGTTTTCCATTCTTTTTGTATAAACGTATCGGCACATTAGCAGCTGTTTTTACAATCAGATCAAGATTTCCTTGAATTGCTGGGATTTCCTCTGCCATTTCTCGCGTTATATTATTTCTTCCAAGATATGTACTGATCAATAAATCTTCACAATCATTTTCTTTCGGTATCTGTTCCGGCTCTGCTCTTTCTCGTTTCTTAAAAAATGCCATTTTCTTTCCTTCCTATGCTGTCTGTACAGAGAAATCATCTACTCCATACAACATATATTGCTGTAATAAGTACATGGCATTAATCAGACTCACTACCATATCAACCTTTCCAGCAGATTTTTTCTTGTTTACATATTTATTTAAGTTGGTGTCTTCGGTGCATCTTGCATTCTGGAAGTTAATCTCAAGTAATCTGTTTGAATCGTAAATAAATTCTTTAGATAAGATTTTTTCTTTCAACAGCTTCGTTGGAGCATGCAACACGGAACTGTGCTGTTTGATTTCAACACATTCATATCCTGCTGCCTCAAATTTCTGTACGGAAGAAATTGCATTCCATTTATCGTACCCAATCTGCATGATTGTCACCCCATACTCTTCTTCTAACGTCATGATCTTATTTTCAACAACGCTGTAATCAATAACCTCATCTCCACATGCGATACAATCACCATGATCAATGCAGCGTTTATAATTTACGTGTTCCTTGCTTGTCTTTTGCTCGATTCGTCCATCTGGTAAAAATCCAAGTACCTTTGCATAAATAATTCCGTTTTCTTCCGTAACCATTGCCGCTGCTGTATTGTCTTCTGACAATGACAGATCCAGACCAATCCATACTTTTCGACCTTTCCACCATTCTTTTTCTATTTCTCCAAAACATAATTTAACTTTCTGAATATCAATATAGCCTTCGACTCCAAGACCTCTATATCGTATATTATTATGCTTGCACAAATAGTTTTCTCTCTTGTTTTCATACAAGATCGCTGCGGTTCTTTTCTTTATGATATTCTTATAAACCGCTTTTTTCTCCACTGCGATCGGATTCGACTGATAAATACAGCGACCGTCCTTCTGCCAAATTTCTCCTGTTTTCAACTCATCATCCGGTTCATACAGCAGAGAAAAATATGTACCAACGTCCTCAGACTCAAGTACTCCATCTAATAGTTTTTTCGCAATATCAACCTCATCAATAAAAACATTGTCATCATTGGGGTACTGCGTGCTTATGACCATTCCAAGATTGTTAATAATCTCAATCTGTGATGATCTCATTGCTTCGAGTGGATATGAATCCATTCCACCGGCTTCGTCCGCGACGAATGCATTCGCCAATCTGGAATCCAAGTTATCGTTACTGTACGCTAATGGTGTGAAATTACTCTCGTTAATGTTACAAGTTACTTCACTGCGTAAGATTTTAAATGCTGGATCTTCCTCATCTACCAATAAGGGACTGCTTTTCAATATCTTACGAACTGCAAGCTTTACCTCTGATGATTGAGCGAGTGTTGGAGCAACGGAAAAGTATCTTCCAAATCCAACGCCTGTCAGCATTAACAATATTATGATTACTGCACAATAAAATGTTTTATGATTTTTACGCGATATCTCTAACAGAGCTGTCGTGTAATATCTGATCTTGCAAGATTCAAAACTAACTTTATTATCATCATAGATCTCACTTCCTTCTCTCCACATCGTACAAAGTGTCGCTGTGATCAATAACCAGGCATAATCTTCCATTGCATCATAAATGCTGCAATGAACGTCTGGATGGATCATCAGCTTTAACAAGTTACATATCTTCTCAAATTCTTTTTCATCTACATAAGCATCCTCATTATAGTCATCAACAATATCCATCCATTGCTGGGCTTGCACTTTAACATAATGCGGTACCATTCCTTCCGTTTCCGAAACTGCCCATTGTGCATACTTGTATGCTCTTCCATCACGAACCATTTAAAGCCGCCAAAAGAGGATTATCTTTCTTTTCTGTTTTCTTCGGAACGGACCTTAATGCGGATGCAATCGTCATGATGTTTTCTTTCTCAATATCAAGAAGCATTTTTCTCTTCGCCTGCACCTGTTTATCCAGGGAAACCAGATTTTTCTGCATTCCAAGTTCTAGGTTATAATACTCTTTCATTGTCATTTCTTCTTCATCAATCATCTTTTGACAATTCTCCTGAAGATCAAGCAACTGCTTATAAATTGCTTCTCTTTTCTCTTCAAAATCCTTACATTCTGCATATAATTGACAATAACGATTGATAACGCTGCTATATAGATCGTCATTTTTCTCTATTTTTTCAAGGAGTTTTTTGATTCTTAGAAACTCTTTGTGAGCTACTGGATCACTTTTTACTTCTTTTCGTTCTTTTAATTTTTCACCAGTCAAAAGAGCTTTTTCCGCATTTTCCCTAGATGCCAGCTCTTTTTTTGTTCGATGACTCTTTTTTTCCAGTCTAATTACATTTGCTGGTTTTGTTGGTGTTGGCATTTAAAGCTCCCTCCTTTCAAAATGCTGATGTGGGAATTTTTTGTAAAGAAAGATGGGGCGTCGGTCTGGACGGCGTTTCTTTTTTCAAAATTTTTAACCCGGGGGGATACCTATCGGCATCCTAAATCAGACACTCATCTCTCTCTTTTCATTCTGTTCTCTTGCAATCTCATGCAGTAGCTCTCTGTCTATCTCTCCACGTTCTGCAAGTTCGTGATGATAACCACATACTGTGATCAGGTTATTATCATCAAGTCTCTGATCATAATCGGTAGCAAGTGGTTCGATGTGATGCACAGACAGATCATCATAGTTATGCTTTCGCATTGTGAATACAGCACTGACAAAGATAATGATCTCGCTCTCTTATATCAATACTCTTATCCTGCCATGCTTGCGTTCTGTGAAATCTGTAAGCTTTTGTATCTCTCTTTATTTTCTTTGGCTTGCGACCACAATCATAGTTCTTCGGATGAATCCGACCACAATACTGACATGACTTCAACATATGTATTCCCTTTCTGTTTGTAGTAAATTGCAGGAGTAGGAATCGAACCTACATCTACGGCTAAGGAGACCGCCAAGTTACCATTACTCTATCCTGCGTTAATAACTTTGTCAGACTCTGACAAAATCGTGGTATCAGGAATCGAACCTGAAGGAGCTACGCCCAATGTACCATTTATCAACTTATTGACTGCAACTATAAATAAATATCTTTTGTGAAAGGAGGAATAAAGAATGACCAAGCAACATTCTTTTACTTTTTATGCTCCTGTTCCTAACAACTACCACGTTGGCATTCAAGGCTTGTCAGAGTCTGACAAAATAAATGAAATATGGTCACTTGCCTTCGTTGACTGTTACTGCCTTGAATGAATACGGAATGTTGGAGTCGAACCAACCACCAGTGATTTATAAGATCACCACTCTAACCGCTGAGTTAATTCCGCTTTATTTTTTTCTTTTGACTTGTCATATCTTATATTCTGCAAATATAACTTTTGTTTTTTTCTACTATAAAAGGCATCTGATTTTATACCTTGTACTTAACACTGACCATTACAGTAAATGTCTCCGTACAAAAATAAATAAATCAAATACCGAAATTTAATTTTGATATTGCTTTGTCTGTCTGATCCTGTTCCACTCCGATGTATCTTAATGTGATATGAATATCTGCATGGTTAAACAGTTTCATCAACATTGCTGCATCTTTTGTTGCCTGGTACATATGATACCCGAATGTCTTACGCATCGTGTGAGTTCCAAGATTATACACTCCAAACTTCTCGCCTGCTTCTCTGATTGTTTCATATGCCCATTGTCTTGTGATTGGTTTGTGCGTCCTTGGATTCTCTAACAGGTATTCAAGATCATCTTTTCCTTTTGTGTATTCTTCCAAAATCTTTTTCAAATTCTTATTGATCAGAAATCGTTTCTCTTTTCCTGTCTTTTTTTCTCTTATGGATATGTGATCTTTTCCTCTAATATCTCTAACTCTTAATTTTAAAATATCTGATATCCTAAGACCTGAATAAATTCCAGTTACAAACATCACGTACTCTCGTTCACTTTTACTTCTTAAGTACCTTGCAATATCAAGAATTGTATCCATGTCTCTGATTGGTTGAACTGTGTTCAATATTTATCACCTTCTTTTGGGCATAAGAAAAGCACATCAGATATTTTCTAATGTGCTCGTTCTCTTTTATTTATTTCTTTACAATGCCATAATAACACATATGGGTGTCGCAAAGTGTTGCATCTTTTAAAAATTAATATATTTTTTAAGATTTAATTAGCATTTTGTTGTTTTTGTAATTCCCAATATATTAGAAATTGCATCTTGTAATACACGTGAATAGTTAA
>ERZ827458.1270-NODE-1270-length-19985-cov-4.469995_pt1 | contig 19985 bp, 17 predicted proteins | sample MGYA00519706_ERZ827458 | MGnify/ENA primary metagenome ERZ827458 (study PRJEB31778, sample SAMEA3449309) | human gut metagenome | biome: human gut; feature: human-associated habitat; material: faeces | place: United Kingdom | collected 2010/2012 ...
GCATCGTCATCATGCGCGACGGCTTCATCCAGCAGATCGGCACGCCGCAGGAAGTGTTCGATAAGCCCGCCAACCTCTTCGTTGCCGGATTCATCGGAACGCCGCAGATGAACTTCTTCGACGCCGAGCTCAAGCGCGACGGCGACAAGTACACCGTCGAGGTCTGCGGCGAGCAGGTCAACCTCACCGAGGATAAGCAGGCCGCGCTCCTCCGCAACGACGTGAAGTCCGGCCCCGTGACGCTCGGCATCCGCCCGGAGCACATCGTGCTCGCAAAGACCGGCGGCATCCCCGCGCGCGTGGACGTGTCCGAAATGATGGGCTCGAGCGTGCATCTGCACCTCACCGCCGCCGGCCACGACGCCGTTGTCATCGTCCCGACGCTCGAGCTGGACGCCATCCCGTCCTACGGCCAGCAGGTCTCTCTCGAGCTGCACGAGGACAGCATCCACCTCTTCGACCGCGAGAGCGAGAAGTCTCTGCTTCTCTGATCGACCTCTTACAAAAACCCCGACCCGCCGGGATATCCCGGCGGGCCTTACAATGCGAAAATCTTTCGGAGGAATCCCCTATGGAAAACCCTGCGCTTATTATCATGGCCGCCGGTATGGGCAGCCGCTTCGGCGGGCTCAAGCAGATCACGCCCGTGGGCGACAACGGCGAGATCATCATGGACTTCTCGCTGTACGACGCTTACCAGGCGGGCTTCCGCAAGGTCGTGTTCGTCATCAAAAAGGAACGCGAGGCGGATTTCCGCGCCATCGTCGGCAGCCATGTGGAGAGCCGGATGGACGTGCAGTATGTGTTCCAGTCGCCGGACGATGTGCCGGAGTGGTTCACTGTTCCCGAAGGGCGCGAAAAGCCCTGGGGCACGGCGCACGCCGTGCGCGCCTGCCGGAACGTGATCGACGGCCCGTTCGCCGTCATCAACGCCGACGATTTTTACGGCGCGGGGGCGTTCCGCGCGCTCTATGATTTTCTCGCCGAGCCGATGGCGGAGAGCGAGAACGCCATGGTCGGGTATCGCATGCGCAATACCGTTACCGAAAACGGGTATGTCGCGCGCGGCGTGTGCGAAACGGCAAACGGCTTTCTCACCTCGATCACCGAGCGGACGCACATTGAAAAGCGCGGCGACCACGCCGCCTACACGACCGATGGCGAGACATACATCGATCTTCCCGGCGATACGCTCGTATCCATGAACTTCTGGGGCTTCCGCAAGCGGATGATGCGCGCGTTCGACGAGCGATTTGAGGATTTCGTGCGCGAGATCCTGCCGAAAAATCCGCTCAAGGCGGAGTACTTCCTGCCGTGGGTCGCGGATAAGGAGATGCACGCAGGGCTCGCGCGCGTGCAGGTGCTGCCGTGCGAGGAGACCTGGTACGGCGTGACGTACCGCGAGGATCTCCCGCGCGTCCAGGCCGCCGTAGCGGACATGAAGGCGAAGGGTGTGTACCCGAAGAAGCTCTGGGAATAACGGGGGAAAAGAACCTCTCCCGGAATATGACAAAAGGAACTGCCGCAGAGGCCATCTGCGGCAGTTCCTTTTTTGCGCTGCCTTATTTACTTTTTCCCAAAAAGAGAGAATTTCTTCTTCTCATAAGGCTCCGAGCGGATCGCCGTGATCGTGTACCCGGTGCCATCAAGCACACGATGCAGCGCTTCTTCGCTCAGCGGCTCTTCGGAGAGGATCTCCGTTTCGCCTTTTGCATGAGACGAGGTGACTTTCTTCACGCGGAGGGCATTGCGGATGGCGTCATTCACATGACTTTCGCACATTCCGCAAGCCATTCCGTCGATCGTGAGTACGGTCTTAACCATGATGTTTTCCTCCTTCGTGGCAGGAGCCGCCCATCGGACAATGGCCGCAGTTTCCGCCGCAGGACGACTTACCCTGTTTCCTGTCCTTTACGAGCGAGCGTACGATCGATACGACAATTATCGCCAGAACGATCGTAATGAGGATCGTTCCGATATTTTCCATGATCCAGCCGAGCATGAAACCTTACCTCCTTTGAGGAATTTGCCTGTTGGAGAGAGAATACTTACTTAACCGCCTTGTCGCTGAGGCGGGTGGCCTCGGTGTACTTCTTGAAGAAGAGCATGTAGATGATGAACGCGAGCACGAGCAGAGCGAAGATCAGGCCGATAACGTTGACGCTGCCGGTGAAGAGAGCGCCGAACTGGTTGATCATCAGAGCGACGGCGTAAGCGAACACGCACTGGTAACCGATGGCGAACCACGTCCACTTGGCGTTGTTCATCTCGCGCTTGATAGCGCCGATAGCCGCGAAGCACGGAGCGCACAGCAGGTTGAACACGAGGAATGAGTAGCCGGTGATCGGGGTGAACGCCGCGCCGATGTGCTGCCACACCGTGCCTTCGCCGGCGCCGTAGAGAATGCCGAGCGTACCGACGATGTTCTCCTTGGCGACCAGGCCGGTGATGGAGGCGACAGCCGCCTGCCAGGTGCCCCAGCCGAGAGGCGCAAAGATCCAGCAGATCGCGCCGCCGATGGCCGCGAGGATGGAGTAGTCGATCTGGTCCTCAGACAGCATCTGGAACTGACCGTCGACCCAGCCGAAGTACGTGGTGAACCAGACAAAGATGGTGGAAAGAAGAATGATCGTGCCGGCCTTCTTGATGAAGCTCCAGCCGCGCTCCCACATGCTGCGGAGAACGTTGCCAAGCGTCGGCCAGTGGTAGGCGGGCAGCTCCATAACGAACGGAGCGGGGTCGCCGGCGAACATTTTGGTCTTTTTGAGCATGATGCCGGAAATGACGATGGCGGCCATGCCGATGAAGTAAGCGGAGGTGGAGACCCAGGGACTGCCGCCGAAGATCGCGCCGGCGATCATGGCGATGAACGGGACCTTCGCGCCGCAGGGGATGAACGTGGTGGTCATGATCGTCATACGGCGGTCGCGCTCATTTTCAATGGTACGCGATGCCATGACGCCCGGCACGCCGCAGCCGACGCCGATGAGCATCGGGATGAAGGACTTACCGGAAAGGCCGAACTTGCGGAACACACGGTCGAGAACGAACGCGATACGGGCCATGTAGCCGCAGGCTTCGAGGAACGCGAGGAGCAGGAAGAGGACGAGCATCTGCGGCACGAAGCCGAGCACCGCGCCGACACCGGCGACGATACCGTCAAGGATCAATCCGCTGAGCCATTCCGCCGCGCCGGCCGCCTCGAGAGCATTGCCGATCAGCACGGGGATACCGGGGACCCAAACACCGTAGTCCGCCGGATCGGGCTCATCGCCGATCTCGTCGAGCGTGGCGAGCGCCTTTTCGTAATCCTTGAGCGTCGCGGTCTCTTCGGTGATCTCGAGGGTCTCTTCGTCTTCAACTTCGTAAGTAAATTCGCCTTCGGGGGCGGCGCCGTTTTCTTCAACGTAAGCGTCGTAGCCGTCCACGATGGCGGAGGCGTCGCCGTATGCTTCGGCAACTTCTTCATACGCGGCGGAGCCGATGCCGAACAGGTGCCAGCCGTCGCCGAACAGACCGTCGTTGGCCCAGTCGGTCGCGGGCGCGCCGACGGCGACCATGGCGATCCAGTAAACGAGGAACATGACGACCGCAAAGATGGGCAGGCCCAGCCAGCGGTTCGTGACGATCTTGTCGATCTTGTCGGAGGTGGTCAGCTGACCGGCGTTTTTCTTCTTATAGCAGGCCTTGATGACCTCGGCGATGTAAACGTAGCGCTCGTTGGTGATGATGCTCTCGGCGTCGTCGTCGAGCTCCTTCTCAGCGGCCTCGATGTCCTGCTCGATGTGGGCCTTGACATCCGCCGGGATGTTCAGGGACTCAAGCACCTTATCGTCGCGCTCGAACACCTTGACGGCGTACCAGCGCTGCTGCTCTTCGGGCAGGGTGTGCACGGCTGCCTCTTCGATGTGGGCAATGGCGTGCTCGACCGGGCCGGAGAACTTGTGCATCGGGATGGTCTTGCCGCTCTTCGCGGCTTTGATGGCGGTCTCGGCGGCTTCCTTGACGCCGTCGCCCTTCAGTGCGGAGACCTCCACGACCGGGCAGCCGAGCTGACGGGACAGCTCCGCAACGTCGATCTTGTCGCCGTTCTTGCGGACGACGTCCATCATGTTCACCGCCAGCACCACGGGGATGCCAAGCTCGGTGAGCTGCGTGGTGAGGTAAAGGTTACGCTCAAGGTTCGTGCCGTCGATGATGTTCAAAATGGCATCGGGGCGCGTGCCGATGAGGTAATTTCTCGCTACGACTTCCTCCAGCGTGTAGGGGGACAGAGAGTAAATGCCCGGAAGGTCGGTGATGATGACACCGTCATGACCTTTGAGCTTGCCTTCCTTCTTCTCGACCGTGACGCCAGGCCAGTTGCCGACGAACTGGTTGGAGCCGGTCAGAGCGTTGAACAGGGTGGTTTTGCCGCTGTTCGGGTTGCCCGCAAGGGCGATGCGCAAATCCATTTTCACGCTTCCTTTCTGCTCTCAAAAGCTTTTCCGCGGTTTGCTCTCGCTAACCGCTGCTCGAAAAAATTTGGGGCTCTCCCCGAAAAGTTTTTATTCGATCTCGATCATCTCGGCGTCCGCCTTGCGGATCGAAAGCTCGTAGTTGCGGACGGTGACTTCGATGGGGTCGCCGAGGGGCGCTACCTTGCGGACGTAGACCTGGGTGCCTCTCGTGATGCCCATGTCCATGATGCGGCGCTTCACCGCACCCTCGCCATGGAGCTTCACGACCTTGACCGTCGAGCCGACCGGCACTTCGCGCAGAGTTTTCATGCCATTGCCTCCTTATTTAATATTTCTTTTTCTTTCCTAAGCGTCGATACGCAAGGGCGCGCGCCCTTGTCCATCAACGCATAATCAAACCATGATCCTGCGCGCCAGCTCGTCGCTGACGGCGACGCGGGACTCCTTGACCTTCACGATCACGTTTCCGCCCAGCGTGCTCACGATGCAGACCTCGCCGCCGACGGTGAAGCCAAGATCCTCAAGATGACGCTTCGTCTCCGGGTTTCCGCCGATGCGCTTTACGATCTGCGGTTCACCGACATTCGCCAGTACCAACGGCATCATGCCGCATCCTCCTTCCGGATGTTAGTCCAAGCTAACATATGCGCAAAAATAATCGGTTAGCTCTCACTAACCGCCTTATATAATAGTTAACCTAGGCTAACTTGTCAAGAGGGAACGCCGCTTTTTTTCATCTTTGTATAATCGGCACAAAAGGACAGGCTCCGACACGGCATGCCGTTGGAAATTCGCTTGTTTTTCGGAAATGAATGTGATATGGTAATAGATAATCATCCAACGAAACGGAGTTTTTTCTCATGGTCATGCAGGAATCCGGGGAAATGTACCTCGAAACCATATATCGGCTGAGCCAGTCGCTGCCGGTCGTGCGTTCGATCGACGTGAGCGAATACATCGGCTACTCAAAGCCCTCGGTCAGCCGGGCGATCGGCATTTTGAAGAAGCAGGAATACATCTCGGTGGACAAGGTCGGCGCGATCACGCTCACGGACAAGGGCCGCGAACGCGCGCAATACATCTTTGAGCGGCACATGTGTCTCACGAAGATGTTCACCCGGCTCGGCGTGAACGCGGAGACCGCTGCCGAGGACGCCTGCCGCGTGGAGCACTACATCAGCGACGAGACGTTCCAGGCCATCAAACGGCATCTCGCAGAGCACGAAAACTAAACGCCCTGACCGCAAAAACCCCTCCGTCAAAAGCAAGTCCTTTGACGGAGGGGTTTTGTATCAGTATGTCTCAACGATCCGCACGCGGTTTTCGCCGTCGGCGAGAATTTCGGAGCATGGACTTATTGGAAGAGGATCATTCGTCCTCTTCCGTTTTCGTTTCGCCTTCCGCTTCGGCGGGCGCTTCCGTCTCCGTCGCGGCCTTTTCCGGCTCCGTCTCCGGAGCGTCCTCCGTTTCGGTCTTTTCGACGGTTTCGGCCTTTTCGGTCTCGTCCGTCGTCACTTCCGCTGTCTCGGAAGTTTCCGTCTCTTCGGTCTCGGCGGGCTTCTTTCTGCCGAGCAGCACCGCCGCCAGCGCCACGATCACGACGAGCGCCGCGATGGCAACGTACATCCAGACGTTCGCCGACTTCGCCGCCGGTTCCTCGAACAGCTCGTTATAATCCATCGTGCCGAAATCGCCCTTCCACTCGACCTCCGCGTTGTTGATCCAGTCGATGAGCAGGTTGTTGAAAAGCTCGTTGGCGGCGTCGGCGCGCAGCGTCATATAATCGCCCGTGCCGGAATCCTGCGATAGGGTCTTGCCATCGGGATCGAGTGGGAGACGGAGGATGATGTGGTAGCCGTAGCTCGACTCCACGATGTCGGAGATCTCATAGTCCGCGAGAGCGCGGGCGCCGTCCTCAAGCTCCTGCACCATCTGATCGTCGGTGAAAATGTAGCCGTCCGGGAAGTTTGTCATGCCGGGGTCGTCGGCTTCCGCCATCCGCTCGTCGAACCGTGCCATCATCGTCTCGCGGTCGGATTCGAGCGCGCGCAGCTCCTCGAGCGTCGTCTCGGCCTCCTTGCGGACTTCGGCTTTCTCTTCGTCCGTCATGTCGGTGCCGTCGTCGTTCTTCGTGAGGAAGAGGATATGCTTGCAGCGGACATAGTTGTTGTCGTTCGCCCACGCGAGGACGTCCGCCTCGGAGAGCTTCTCGCCGTTCGCGCCGTAGGTGTCCTCCATGATGGCATTGAACGCGGCGTTGCTCCGGAGGAGCAGGCGGTAGGTCGGCTCGTCGAGATACGCGCTCTCCATGGCCTCCATCAGCGCGTCCACGCCGCCGTACTGCTCCACGATGCTGTTCCACTGCGTTTCGACCTCGGCGTCCACCGTCTCCGCGAGACCGCGCTTGTCCGCCTCGGCCGCCGGAACGGTGTAATACTTCATGCGCGCCTCAAGCGCTTCGCGCATCGCGTCCTGCAGCGTCGTGCCGTCGCCCGTGTCGGTGGTAAAGTCGGGGATCGCCATGGTGTAGCGGATGAACTGGCTCGTCATGCTGGCAATGAGATAGTAGCAGAGCTTCCATGTGACTTCCGTGCCGTTCACCGTGGCGACGACGGTGTCGCCGTCGTACTTTTTGCTGGCCGCGTCGAGCTGTTCCATGATCTTCGTATACGCTTCCTGCGCTGCCGCGGCAGCGTCAGATGCGGCTTCGGACGAGCCGGCCGCGGCGCTGCCGCCGGTCGTGCCGTCGTCGGCGGCGAGCGCCGGAACGGCGAGCGCGCCGAGCAGCAGCACAAGACTCATAAGCAGCGCGAGCAGTTTCTTTGCTTTCATAGTTTTTTTACTCCTTTTCCGCGGCGGGCTCCGCCGCCGGTTTTTGCAGTTTGTTCCACGCTTCCACAAGGGCGCGCGCTTCCGGAATGGGTCTCGCGCCGGGCCGGAGCTTGAGCCCCAGCCGCGGCTCGCGTCCGGCTTCGAGCTTGACGCGGTTTTTGAACTCCTTCTGCGCATAGAGCGCGGAAAGCGTTTCCATGTCGAAATTCTCTACCTTGAAATAGAGCATGTTTCCCTTCTGGGAGATGTCCGAGATACCGGCGCGCCCGGCCTCGCCGCGCAGCAGCGCCACGTGGATGAGCGCGTTCACCGCGCCCGGCGGGTCGCCGAAGCGGTCGATGAGCTCGTCGGTGAGATCGTCGGCGTCCGCCTCGGTGCGGATGAGGGCGATGCGGCGGTAAAGGTCCATGCGCTGCTCGGCGCTCGGGACATACTTTTCCGGGATGTTCGCCGTAACGGAGAGGTCGGCGGCGCACTCGGTGCGCACGGGCGGCTTTTCGCCCTTTTCCTCCAGCACAGCCTCCTCGAGCAGCTTTAAGTACATATCGTAGCCGACGTCCATCATGTGGCCCGACTGCTCCGCGCCGAGAAGGTTGCCCGCGCCGCGGATCTCCAGATCGCGCATGGCGATCTGGAACCCGGCGTTGAACTCGGCAAACTCGCGGATGGCGGTCAGGCGCTTTTCGGCGATCTCCGTGAGCGCCTTCTCCGGGCGGTAGAGCAGATACGCGCTCGCGCGCCGCGCGCTGCGTCCGACGCGCCCGCGCAGCTGGTGGAGCTGGGCAAGGCCGAGCTTGTCGGCGTCCTCCACGATGAGGGTGTTGACGTTCGGGATATCGATGCCGGTCTCGATGATCGTCGTGCAGACGAGCACCTGAATTTTCCCCTCTACCATATCGTCCATGACGCGGGAGAGCTGTTCCTCGTCCATTTTGCCGTGCGCCACGCCGACGGAAACACCGCCGCCGAGCTGCTTTTGCAGCCGCAGCGCCACATGCTCGATGTTCTCCACGCGGTTGTGGAGATAGTATACCTGCCCGCCGCGGAGAAGCTCGCGCCGGATGGCGTCGCACACGGCCTTTTCGTCCTGCTCCATCACGAACGTCTGCACGGGCTGGCGGTCGCGCGGCGGCTCCTCAATGGTGGACATGCTGCGCAGTCCCGAAAGCGCCATGTTGAGCGTGCGCGGGATGGGCGTTGCCGAGAGCGTCAGCACATCGACGCCCTTCGACATTTCCTTGAGCTTTTCCTTGTGCGACACGCCGAAGCGCTGCTCCTCGTCCACGATGAGAAGGCCGAGATCCTTGAAGACAACGCTCTTCTGCAGCAGGCTGTGCGTGCCGATGAGAAGATCGACGCTGCCCGCGAGCGTCTTTTTGAGAATGTCCTTTTTCTGGCCGGGCGTGCTGTAGCGCGACAGGAGCGCGATCTCCACCGGGTAGCCGAAAAAGCGGCGCATCGCGGTCTGGTAATGCTGGCGGGCAAGCACTGTGGTCGGCACAAGGATCGCGCACTGCTTGCCGTCTAAAATGCACTTCATCGCCGCGCGGAGCGCGACCTCCGTTTTGCCGTAGCCGACGTCGCCGCAGAGCAGGCGGTCCATCGGAACCGGCTTTTCCATGTCGTCCTTGATCTCCTGAATGCACCGGAGCTGATCGTCCGTTTCGGCGTAGCCGAACGCCTCTTCAAACTCCGTCATCCACGGGCTGTCCGGCGCGAAGGCGTAGCCCGGCGTGCGGGCGCGCGCGGCATAGAGCTTCGTGAGCTCGGCGGCGAGCTCCTTTGCCGCGGCCTTGGCGCGGCTCGTCGTCTTTTTCCACTCCGCGCCGCCCATGCGCGAGAGCTTCACGGGGCGGTCCTCGCCGCCGCCGATGTATTTCGACACAAGGTCGAGCTGTGTCGCCGGAACGTACAGGCTGTCCGACCCGGCGTAACATATTTTAATGTAGTCCTTTTCGATGCCGTCCACCAGCAGCTTGAAGATACCGGCAAAGCGGCCGATGCCGTGGTGCTCGTGCACCACAAGATCGCCGACCGAGAGATCGGCGCAGGAGCCGAGCTTCTCGCGGTCTGCCATGGCGCGGCGGCGCTTGCGGCTTCGCAGCGCGCCCGCGGCGATCTGTGTATCGGTCAGCACGGCAAGGTGCGCCTCCGGCGCTTCAAGACCCGCGGAGAGAGCGCCCACCGCAACGGTGGCCCGTCCCTCCGGCGGCAGAGCGCCGTTCGGGAAGCCGCGCAGCGGCGGTATGCCGTTTCGCTCGAGCATCGCTGCGAGCACATCCGCCCGGCGGTCGTCCGAGGCGAACACCACAACGCGGAAATCGTTTTCAAGATACCGCTGCACGTCGGCAAGCGCCGTTTCCGCGCTGCCGCCGTAGCTCGGAAGCTGGCGGACGTTCGTATCGAGCACCGACCGGGGGGAGAGGGGATAGCGCCCCGCGCTGAAGGCGTCCGCCATCACAACAGCGAAGTCCGCGATTTTTTCGCACGCGTCCTTCCACGGCAGGAGATAATCGCCGGTTTCCGCGACCGGGAACGCGCCTTCGCGCAGGATCTTCAGATCGTCCGCGAGAGAATCGGAAATATCCTTCGCTTTTTCCGCGCAGCGGTTCGGCGCGTCAATATAAACGATGGCGTCCGGCGCGATGAAATCGAGCGCCGTTGAATACTCACTGTATAATTCCGGGAGATACCGGTCGCTCCAGGACAGGGGCGCGCCGGTGGAAATAAGCTCCGCGTCCCGGCGGAGACGGCGCGCAAGCTCCATCTGCTCGCGCCGCTCGGCGCGCGCGGCGCGGCTCAGAAGCGCCTTGGCGATGCTCCCGGCGCGGCTGGGATCAACGAGCGATTCGCACGCGGGCAGCACACGGAAGGATTCGATATTCTCCGCGCGGCGCTGCGTGTCGGTGTCGAAAAAGCCCATGGAGTCGATCTCGTCGCCCCAGAACTCGGCGCGCACGGGGCGCTCCGCGCCGGGGGAGAAGATGTCAAGAATACCGCCGCGGCGCGAAAACTGGCCGGGGCCCTCCACCATGTCGCTGCGGCGGTAGCCGCACGCAAGCAGGCGCGGCTCGAGCGCTTCGGGGCCCTCGCCCTCGCCGAGACGGAGCGTAAAGGCGGCGTTTTCCAGAATATCCGGCGGCAGCGTGCGCTGCAGAAGGCCGGAAACGGTGCATACCGCGACGAGCGCGCCGGCATAGAGCGCGTCGAGCGCACGCAGCCGCCGCTGCTCCTCCTGCCGGGATACGACCTCGATATCACGCAGCGCGAGATCCCGTCCCGTGAGCTGCACAACGCTCTCGCCGAGCATCGCCTCAAGATCGGCGGCGAGCGTTCCGGCGTTCGTCTCGTCGGTGCAGAGAACAAAGATGGGCCGGTCGGTCTCGCGGCGGAGCATCGCCGCGCCGAGAGCGCGCATCGCGCCGCCCGATTGGGTCAAAAGGGCAGGCAAATAGCCCTCCTCGACCCTCAGGGGGAGGGTAGCAAGGGAGGGTGTTTTTCCTATGGCTTTGATTATGGCGTCCATAAGTATAGAGAATACACCTTTATCGTGTCGTTTGCAAGAAAAAAGCCTCCCCAGAATGTGGGGAGGTCAGAACCCCTCAGTCACGGCTGCGCCGTGCCGGCGCCCCGATTCGGGGAGCCAAGTCCGTTATCCGAAATCTTTCTTGCCTCCCCTCGATAGGGGAGGCGGGTTTTGCCGCAGGGGTTTATTGTATAATTGATTACCAGGCGTTATCGAAATCACACCAGCCGTGGTCCTCTTCGCCGTCATCGTCGGGCAGCTCGCCGAGCACGACCGGCACCTCGCGGTACTCGCCCGCGCGGTAAACGATGAGGATCGTCTTGCAGCCCGGCGTAAGACCGTTTTCCGCGGCGGTGAGATCAGCGGCGGTGGCTATGTCCGCGCCGTTCAGCCGGATGATGATATCGCCGCTGCAAAGTCCCGCGACGCTCGCCGGTCCGCCGTCCTCCACGGCGTAGATCTGCACGCCGGGGACCATGGCGTTGCTGTCCGAGCCGTTATAATAGTCCGCCGCGGCGCAGCTCACGGTCTGAACGATCACGCCGAGATAGGGGCGCTCGCCGGTGGGCGCGCTCGTCGCGGAGGGGGGCGTATCGGCATGGACCGCCGCGGAGATCGCCGCGGCGCCGGAAATATCCCCGCCGGTCTGGACCGTCTCCGATGAAGGCGTGGGGACGGCGGTTTTGGTATTCACGACAGGCTTTTCCGCATCGGAAAACGCCGTGGTGAGCAGCGAGCCGAGCACGAAAAAGGCAAGACACAGCGCACCCACGCGCAGCGGCGAGACCGTTTTCTTCGTGCCGGACGATTTTTCTTCCGAAAAAGAGTAGCAGCGCGGCATATTCGGCGCGTCGTCCTGCCGTATATAACTTGCGTCGGTAAATCCGACGGATCGATCGCGCGTGGGTTTTTCGTTCATACCTGCCGCTCCTCTCCAAATTTTTTCCCTATTATAGCGTGGAGTTATGACAAATGCATGAACAACCCGGGAATTTTCCTCGGTATTGCATTTTTTGCGCTTTTACGCTATGATAATTGATTGAAAAAAGGCCCCCTTGTGCAAAGGGGGCTGTCAGCGGAGCTGACTGGGGGATTGTATTCTCCGGAAAACGACAATCCCTCCGTCACGGCGCTGCGCGCCGTGCCACCTCCCTTTACACAAGGGAGGCTTGAATATGGAGGAGGCAATCTCTATGGCAAGCAAATATCTGGATATGTGTCCGCCGGTGCTGGCGTCGCTCAAGGCGGGAACGCCGATCATCGCCATCGAGACCGGATTTTTCATGCAGCTGCCTTACCCGCGCAATCTGGAGGCGCTGCAGGAGTGCGAGCAGGCGTTTTACCGGCGCGACTGCGTGCCGTGCTGCGTCGGCATCGTGAACGGGCGGCTCAAGGCGGGCCTTTCCAAGCAGGACATGGACACGCTCTGCCGCAGCGGAGGCAGCTGCACGCGCTCGCAGATCCCCGCGCTCGTCGGCGGCGGATCGACGTCCGGCACAGGCCCCTCCGCTACGCTGGCCATCGCGCGCATGGCGGGCATTATTCCGGTCATGGCGCCGGGACTGCGCGATTCTCTCGCCGATCTGGACGCGCTCTCCGGCTCTTCGCGGCTCGTGTTCTGCGGCAAGGTGTCGCCGGACAAGGCGCTGCTTTTCTCCTCGCGCGGCGTGCCGGTGCTGCGTCTGCCCGCAGAGGAGCTCGCGGACGCATATCTCGTGCAGCGCGATCTTGAGGTGAACGAATGCACGGTCATCCCCTGCGGCGATACGCTCGGCGATATTGCCGAGAAAGCCTCCGCCGTAGCGATGGACATCAAGCGCAAGGTCTCGGCGGTATAATCTTATTTCTATAGAAAAGCGGCTGCTGCAAAAAAGCAACAGCCGCTTTTCCATAATCTGTCTCATAGAGTTTGCTCCCGCAGGAGCAAATAAATGGGATCATTTTTGCCGGCGGCGTGTACGTCGGCAAAAATACTTCTCGGCTCGCAAACGTGCGAGCAAAGCGAGTGCGCTGCGGCGAGCCGCTATCCCCTCAAACAAACCCCTCAACGGAGTGGGGTTTGTTTGAAGGCGTCAGCCGAATTTTCCCTGTACATAATCCCTTGTCCGGCTGTCCTCGGCTTCGTTGAATATCTTCGCCGTATCGCCCATCTCCACGAGCTTGCCGAGCAGGAAAAACGCCGTCTTATCCGAGATGCGCGCGGCCTGCTGCATGTTGTGCGTGACGATAACGATGGTGTACGTTTTTTTGAGCTCGAGTGCCAGCTCTTCGATGTGCCCGGTGGAGATCGGGTCGAGCGCGCTCGTCGGCTCGTCCATCAGCAGCACCTCCGGCTCGGCGGCCAGCGCGCGGGCGATGCACAGTCTCTGCTGCTGTCCGCCGGAGAGACCAAGCGCGCTCTTTTTGAGCTTGTCCTTCGTCTCGTCCCAGATGGCGGCGCTTTTGAGCGATCGTTCCACGATCTCGTCAAGCTCCGCGCGGCCGCGCACGCCGTGCAGCCGGGGGGCGTAGGCGATGTTGTCGTAAATGCTCATCGGGAATGGGTTCGGCTTCTGGAACACCATGCCGATGCGGCTGCGAAGCTCCGTAACGTCGATCTTGTCACCGTAAACGTTGTGGCCGTGGAAGAGCACCGCGCCGTCAATTTTGCAGCCCGGCACAAGATCGTTCATGCGGTTGAGCGTTTTGAGATACGTGGACTTGCCGCAGCCCGAGGGGCCGATGAGCGCCGTGATCTCGTTGGGAAAAATGTCCGTATCGATGCCGTAGAGCGCCTGAAATGCGCCGTAGCGAAGGTCGAGCTTTTTCGTTTGCAGAATGGGTTCCATAATTTTTACCGTTCCTTTCCGGCCTTGCGCGCCGTGAGCGAGGCGAGAAGATTGAGCGCGAGCGTCAGCACGAGCAGCACCGCCGCAATGCCGAAGGCGATATCAAACTTGCCCTGCTCGCTTGCGTAGAGATACAGCGCCACGGAAAGCGACGCCGAAGAGGATTCGAGCGCCGCTTTGAATCCCAGCAGCCGCAGACCGAAGCCAGCGGTGAAGAGAAGCGCCGCGCTCTCGCCGGTGATACGGCCGACGGAGAGGATGCAGCCGGTCACGATGCCGTCTACGGCGTTCGGCAGCACGACGGTGCGCACCATGTGCCACTTGCCGCTGCCGAGCGCGAGAGCGCCCTCGCGGTAAGCTCTCGGCACGGCGAGCAGACTCTCGCGCGTGTTCGCCATGACCGTAGGGAGCACCATGAGTGCGAGCGTGAGGCCGCCGGCGAGAACGCCCTGCTTAACTCCGCCGAGCTTGATGAAGAACAGCATGCCGATGAGACCAAAGAGGATGGACGGGATACCCGTGAGCGTTTCGGCGGCAAAGCTGATGAGCCGCACGACGCGGGGATTTTCCGCGTATTCGGTGATGTACACCGCCGCGCCGACGCCGAGCGGAAGCGCCGCGCCCATGGCGATGAGAATGAGATAGAGCGTGTTGCAGATATTGGGGAGGATACCGGTCGTTCCGGCGAGATAGCTCGTCGCCGTCGTGAGGAACGACCGGCTCAGCTGCGGCAGACCGCGCTTTAAAATGATCCCGATCAGGAAGAGAAGAATACCGCCTGTTATCACCGCCGCGGCGATAAGGGCTGCTTTCAGAAAAGTTTCCCGGAGCTTTCTCATGCCTTGGCGCTCCTTTCGCTGAGAAGCCGCAGCGCGGCGTTGATGAGAAGAATGAAGAGGAACAGCACCAGACCCACGGAGAAGAGCGCGTCGCGCTGCAGGGATCCGTAGGCGGCGTAGGACATTTCGGAGACGATGGCGGTCGTGAGAAACCGGACGGAGGCAAAGAGCGACGGCATATTCGCCACGTTGCCCGCCACCATCAGTATCGCCATCGCTTCGCCGACGGCGCGGCCCGTGCCCTGGATAATGGAGGCGATCACACCGCTTTTCGCCGCCTTGAGCGAGACGAGAAACCACGTTTCCGCCTTCGTTGCGCCGAGCGCGAGAGAGGCTTCCTCGTATTCGCGCGGCACGGCGCGCAGCGCCGTTTCCGAAACGGACACGATGTACGGCAGGATCATCACCGTCAGCACGAGAATGGCCGTGAGCAGGCACGCGCCGGAGGAGAGGGAGAACGTTTTCTGCACAAACGGCACAAGCACCGTCATGCCCACGAGACCATACACGACCGAGGGGATGCCCGCGAGCAGCGCCACGCAGCTGCGCGCCGCGGCGGCAATGCGCGGCGGGGCGGCCTTGGCGAGAAACACCGCCGTGAAAAGGCCGAGCGGCACGCCGAGGAGCAGCGCGCCCGCCGTGCCGTAAATGCTCGTGAGGATGAACGGCAATATACCGAATTCATTCGTCGGCGCGTTCCACGTCTCGCCGAAAAGAAAAATCCAAAGCCCGATCTCCCGGATCGCCGGCACGCCGGAGATCACAAGATACAGGCAGATGCACAGCACGAATCCCACCGCCGCGATGCCGCAGAGAAGGAAGATCCATTTTACGATATTTTCCAAAACCTTTTTCTTCATAAATAAGAAAAACTCCCCGACTTTCTTGTCGGGGAGTATTCTACGTTAAGGGTGTAAAATCCGTTACCGCGGCGTTGTAAAATGTGTGTAAAGCGCTGCCGGACTCATTCATGGAGATATAGCGCAGGGCAGCCACCCTTGTCCCACACGCGGAACAGCGTGTAGCCGTACGTGTTTTCCAACCGTTCGCGCATGTTTTCGGAGGCGTCGGACACGATCCACTTCGGCGGCGTTTTGCGCAGATATTCGTCCAGCTCCTTGGCAATAAACGGTGAATCCTGACTCATCCAATCCTGCGTCATGGCGTGGCAGAAGCAAGGATCCACATCCAGATAGAGATATACGTTTGCGCGCATATCGTATGCGAGCACCTCGCCGGGATCGGCGTCGATGCACGCGCGTATCTCGCTCATGGCCTCCTTCTCGCTGTCCAGATACCCGCAGAAATTGAAGAGGATGCTTTTACCGGCGTGGACGGCCGCCTGCGGCGCATAGGGCAGCAGACAGAACACGAGCACCGCCGCACACAAGCGCTCCGCCGCTTTCTTTCCGGCCGCCATGGAGCGGACGCCCTCAGCGCACACGGCGAAGCCCGGCACGAGCGCCGGGGTGAGGATAAGAAAATAATGCTTGTAGCTGTATCCGAGCACGGCGACCGCCGCACCGAACACGCAGGAGAAAATGAGCACGAGCGCGCTGCCGAGCGGCAGGGCGCCTTTTTTCATCTGGCGCACGGCGAAGTATATCACGACCGGCACCATGGACACGCGGGCAAAATACATCAGCCAGTCCTTCGCCGTCTTGGCGGCGGCGCCGCCGGCGGCGTAGTGGAAGTTATGAAGGAAGCTCGCATACATAAACCGGTCGAACGCGCCGATCCGCGCAAAATACAGAGCGAACGGCCCGACGACGAGCGCCGCGCCGCAGAGCACGAGCACGATGTGCAGCAGCAGCGCGCCGAATTTTTTCTCCCGGCAGAGCAGCACCGCGAATGCGAGCAGCACGCCGCAGACGATGGCGGCATTCGTCGCGCGCATCATGAAATTCACGCCGAAGCAGACGCCGTAGATCACGCTGTACCATTTCGGATGCCGGTACGCCGGAGCGCCGGTCTTGATAAACCGGAGCGAGAGCCACAGCGGCAGCAGAGAAAACACGAGCGACCATTCCTCGGTCATGTTCCCCTCGCCGACCGTGCCGCAGTAGAGGAACAGCAGCACAAGCACCGAAAGCCACGCCGTCCCCCTTCCGGTGAATAGGCGCGCCGTCCGGTAAGAAAGCTCAAAGGCGAACGTCATGAATACGACCTGCAATATCCAAAGACCCGTGCGCCCGCCGAGCAGATAGCCAAGGGCGTTGAAATAAAAGATCATCGGCCCCTTGTTGTCGTAAAGATCAAGATAGAGCCGCAGCCCGTGCGTGATGCCCTTGCCGAACGACATGAACACCGCGGAATCGTAGCCGTAGTAAGCGTTGAGCGGCGTCGTGTAGGGAGAGGCGAACAGCATAAACACCGCGCTGAAGCACAGCAGCACGCCAAGACGCGGCAGCGATCTTTCGTCCAGATATTTTCCAAGCTTTTTCATAATTACTCCTTGTATTTACCGGAACGGGTCGGTATCGTCGTACTGGCTCGGCTGGTTGGTATATGGATTGATATAGACATGGTTGCTGTCGTCGTCAAGATAGTACATATGCAGCGCGTCGCGCATATTGAAATACTCCTCCGAGCCGTTGCGCCAGCCCTGCGAAACGCAGTCGGTCGTATAGATGACCTGCACCTGCGTATCCGGCAGCGCCGCCTTGAGCGCCTCGATCTGATCGTCGCGGTACATGTTGTAGCTGATCCAGAGCCTTTCGAGCCACGTCATGTGCATGAGCGTGTCCAGATCGGCCTCCGCGTCGCGCACGCGCTTGTAGGTGATGTTCAGATGGCGCAGATTCGTCAGCTCCCGGAGCGGCGTTATGTCCGAGGTGTTCGTCCAGAACATTTCGAGCATCACAAGGTTCTTGAGATATTTCAGCGCGGGCAGCGATTCATACTGGCTGTTGCTCACGACAAGATACCGGAGATCCGGGAAGTTTTCAAACATGTCGGGATCGTCGTAAAACTTCTGATGGCCGAGATCGATGGCGATCATATCGCGGCAGTATCGGAGAGCGGCAAAGGAATGGTTGTCCTCCGGGAATTCATAATCGTTGTTGTATACTGTGAAATACGTCCGGTCCGTGCGAAGGCCCCAACGGCGGACCTGCACCATCCACACGAACTGCACGTCCTCGTGCCGGAGATCGATCGCATCCATATCCTCGTCCGATATGCCGCAGCGCAGCATCACGACCTTTTTAAGTTTCGGCAGATAGGGAAGCATGGCCTCGATCTGCGCCGCGTCCTCCACGGTGAGAGGGACATCCGAAAAATCGATCTCCTCGGCGGCGGTCGAGAATCTCACGCCGAAGAGCTGCGTTTCCCATTCGGTAAGAAGATTTGGGTGCGCTGCAGAAAAATCCCGCAGCATGTGTTCGAAAAGACCGCAGTCCGTGAGCTTGACGCTCTCCGCGTTAAAAAAAAGCGGTAGCGCCGCAGAAAGCTCGGAGAGATCCTCTTCTGTGAGCGGCGTGCCGGTAAAATCAAGCGCCGTAACATCGCTGGGTATAGTGCGGCCTGCGAGCGTCACGTCCCAGGAAAAGAGCATGGACGGAAATTCTTCTGTAAGGGCGAGCTGATCGGCAGGCGAAAGCGTGCTGTCCGTGAGAACGAGCGTTCGGAGCTTCGGCAAACGGGTAATCGCTGCGCGGAGCATGTCCGCCGAAGCGTCTTGAACCGCAATGCTCTCGCTCTCCCCGTCGAAGCTTTTCTCGCCGAGAGGGACTGTCCAGTGTACCCGCACTTCGGGCAAGGCATTTTGCAGCGCGAGAATGGCGGAAAAATCGCTGCAGGCGCTCACATCAGCTTCTTTGAGATTTTTCAGCCGTGCAAAAGACGGAATGTCCTCCGTGGTGAAATCCGCCGTTACGATGCTTTCGCTCTCTCCGTCGAAGCTCTTTCCGCCGACAGTGACGTCCCAGAGAATGTGCGCGTCCGGAAACCTGCTTTCTATCGTCCGCAGCTTTTTCTCGCTTATCTCCCGTCCGCGCAGATCGATGGTATCGGCGCTGCGCGCTGTGACGGTTCCGTCAACAAAGGTATACTTCCAGAAAAACCAACCGACTGCTGCAAGCAGCAGTATCACCACAGGAAGGAGCCAACACAACCTCTTTTTTTCTTTCATGGTGTCCCCCTCCATTTAGCGGATCTTCTGCGGCTCTTCCACGTTTGTTTCGGATACAATGTAATGCGGACGATGCTTTGTCTCCATATAGGTTTTGGCAATGTACTGCCCCATAACGCCGAGAAAGAACGTCTGCATTCCGCCGATGAAAATAATGACGCAGATCGTGGACGCCCAGCCCGCTACCGGATCGCCGAAGACGGCACGCCGAACGACCAGAAAGATCAGCACAAGGATTGAGACCGCCACCATACCCATACCGAACCAGAACATAGCGCTCAGCGGTGTTTGCGAAAAGTTGATAATGCCGTCCACCGCGTACTTAAAAAGTTTCCAGAAACTCCATTTTGTCTGCCCAGCGACGCGCTCCACGTTTTCATACGGCAACCAGTATGTACGAAAGCCTACCCAGCCGAAAATACCCTTGGAAAAGCGGTTATATTCGCTCATGGATAAAATGGCTTCGACCATTTCCCGGCGCATCAAACGAAAATCGCGTGCGCCGTCTACAATATCGGCGTCGGAGATCCGGTTGATAAGCTTATAAAACTGCCGGGCGAACCAGCTTCGGAGCGGCGGTTCGCCCTCACGGTCAACGCGGCGTGTAGCCACGCTGTCATATTCACCAGTACGGAGGATCTCCAGCATTTGGGGAAGAAGGGACGGTGGATCCTGCATATCCGCATCCATCACCGCCACATAATCTCCCTTGGCGTTGCAGAAACCGGCAAACATAGCACTTTCCTTACCGAAGTTGCGGGAAAAGGAAAGATATCTCACGCACGCATCCGTTTCGGATAGCTCTTTGAGAATAGAAAGCGTTCCATCCTTTGATCCGTCGTTCACAAAGAGCAATTCGTACGCTTCATTCATGGAAGAAAGAACCGCGCTGCATTCTTGATAGAATATCGGGAGAGCCTCCTCTTCGTTGTAGCAAGGAACAATAATCGATATCATTCTTCTTCTTCCTTTCTTATGTGGCTTTCTTTTTCTGCAGGCATACCGGCCTTTCTGGGTGTCGCCTTTAAAAAAAGGATCTTCCTCCGTCACTATATTTTTATTGCCAAGCGCGATTTTGTCTGCGGAAATATCGTTTTTCGTCAGAATTTCTTCGATGACTTCCTTCCAAGTCTTATCTTGGAATTGTCCTTCGCCGGGCACAGTTTCGTTGGCCAAGGCAAGCGGCTTCTGCACGAGAAAGAGCATTTTAGAGCAGCAGCAAAACACACAAATCCTCATTGCCAGAGTTGCTTTTTGGGCACCATTGTTTGTGCAGATAACCTTTTTTATCCTATAATAAATAGCATGGATAGTCAATAGAGGCGTTATTTTACAAAATACAATAGTATAATATATAATTGAAATATA
>ERZ827458.1283-NODE-1283-length-19704-cov-29.058527_pt1 | contig 19704 bp, 15 predicted proteins | sample MGYA00519706_ERZ827458 | MGnify/ENA primary metagenome ERZ827458 (study PRJEB31778, sample SAMEA3449309) | human gut metagenome | biome: human gut; feature: human-associated habitat; material: faeces | place: United Kingdom | collected 2010/2012 ...
GCGCACGATGGCGCGTTATCCCTCAATCAATGTGATGAGAGGATGCCATGAAGCGTGGATTTACCTTGCTGGAAGTAATGCTCGCGCTGGCGATTTTTGCGTTGGCCGCCATGGCGGTGTTACAGATCGCCAGCGGCGCGCTGAGTAATCAGCACGTTCTTGAGGAAAAAACGGTAGCGGGTTGGGTAGCTGAAAATCAGACCGCGCTGCTTTACCTGATGACCCGTGAACAACGAGCGGTCAGGCACCAGGGCGAGAGTGATATGGCAGGAAGCCGCTGGTACTGGCGAACCACACCGCTGAATACTGGTAACGTGCTGCTCCAGGCGGTGGATATTGAAGTCAGTCTTCACGAAGACTTTTCGTCGGTGATTCAGTCAAGACGCGCCTGGTTTAGCGCCGTGGGAGGCCAACAGTGAGAAGGACTCGCGCTGGTTTCACATTACTGGAAATGCTGGTGGCAATCGCCATTTTTGCCTCGCTGGCACTGATGGCGCAGCAGGTGACAAACGGCGTCACGCGCGTGAATAGCGCCGTCGCCGAACACGATCAAAAACTAAACCTCATGCAGCAAACGATGAGTTTTCTGACCCACGATCTGACCCAAATGATGCCGCGTCCGGTAAGAGGCGAGCAGGGCCAGCGTGAACCAGCGTTACTGGCGGGCGCTGGCGTGCTGGCGTCTGAGAGTGAAGGAATACGCTTTGTGCGCGGCGGCGTGGTCAATCCGTTGATGCGTCTGCCGCGCAGTAATCTGCTCACCGTCGGTTACCGCATTCATGATGGTTATCTCGAACGGTTAGCCTGGCCGCTGACCGACGCAGCAGGCAGTGTGAAGCCGACAATGCAAAAGTTGATTCCGGCGGATTCGCTCCGTTTGCAGTTCCACGACGGCACGCGCTGGCAGGAGAACTGGTCATCAGTGCAGGCGATTCCTGTGGCAGTACGCATAACCCTGCATTCGCCGCAATGGGGCGAAATTGAACGCATCTGGTTGTTACGCGGGCCGCAATTATCATGATCACCTTACCACCAAAACGCGGAATGGCACTGGTCGTGGTGCTGATATTGCTGGCGGTCATAATGCTGGTAACCATCACGCTTTCCGGGCGGATGCAGCAACAACTTGGGCGAACGCGCAGCCAGCAGGAGTACCAGCAGGCGCTGTGGTACAGCGCCAGTGCAGAAAGCCTGGCGTTGAGCGCACTCAGTCTGAGCCTGAAAAATGAAAAGCGTGTGCATCTGGCACAGCCGTGGGCTTCTGGCCCGCGTTTTTTCCCACTGCCGCAGGGGCAAATCGCCGTCACTCTGCGTGACGCACAGGCCTGCTTTAACCTGAATGCCCTCGCTCAGCCGACGACGGCGTCGCGTCCGCTCGCGGTACAACAACTGATTGCCCTGATCTCGCGCCTCGATGTGCCTGCTTATCGGGCCGAACTGATAGCCGAAAGCCTGTGGGAGTTTATTGACGAAGACCGCAGCGTGCAGACGCGTCTGGGTCGTGAAGACAGCGAGTATCTCGCCCGCTCGGTGCCGTTCTACGCCGCTAATCAACCGCTGGCTGATATCAGCGAGATGCGCGTGGTGCAGGGAATGGACGCCGGGCTTTATCAAAAACTGAAACCGCTGGTCTGTGCGCTGCCGATGGCCCGCCAGCAAATCAACATCAATACATTAGATGTCACGCAAAGTGTGATTCTTGAGGCGCTGTTTGACCCGTGGTTAAGCCCTGTTCAGGCGCGGGCATTATTACAACAACGTCCGGCGAAGGGCTGGGAAGATGTCGATCAGTTTCTTGCTCAGCCGCTACTTGCAGACGTCGATGAGCGTACTAAAAAACAGCTAAAAACCGTCCTGAGCGTGGACAGCAATTACTTCTGGCTGCGTTCAGATATCACCGTGAATGAGATTGAACTGACGATGAATTCGTTAATTGTCCGCATGGGCCCACAACACTTTTCTGTTCTCTGGCATCAGACAGGAGAAAGTGAGTGAGTTCCATGCTTGAGATTTTTTTCCCGCTTTGCGCCGCTGATCCCATCCGTTGGCAGCGCCATACACCCGACGTGGAGCACGGTATCTGGCCTGACGTTGCTGACGAACGTCTCCAGCAATGGCTGCAAACTGATGCGATTCGACTCTACATTCCCGGCGAATGGATTAGCGTCTGGCAGGTTGAACTGCCTGATGTGCCCCGCAAGCAGATACCGACGATTCTGCCCGCCTTGCTGGAAGAAGAGCTGAACCAGGATATCGATGAACTGCATTTCGCCCCGTTGAAAATCGACCAGCAACTGGCAACCGTAGCTGTGATTCACCAGCAGCATATGCGCAACATTGCGCAGTGGTTGCAGGCAAACGGCATCACCCGCGCTACCGTCGCGCCGGACTGGATGTCCATTCCTTGTGGGTTTATGGCTGGCGATGCGCAACGGGTTATCTGTCGCATCGATGAATGCCGGGGATGGAGCGCCGGGCGGGCGCTGGCTCCGGTCATGTTCCGCGCACAGCTCAATGAGCAGAATTTACCGATTTCACTAACTGTGGTCGGCATTGCACCGGAAGAACTGTCTGCATGGGCTGGTGCAGACGCCGAACGCCTGACCGTTACGGCTCTGCCCGCCATTACCACTTATGGCGAACCGGAAGGGAACCTGCTAACAGGGCCGTGGCAGCCTCGTGTCAGCTACCGAAAACAGTGGGCGCGCTGGCGGGTGATGATTCTGCCGATATTGCTGATTCTGGTTGCGCTGGTAGTGGAACGGGGCGTGACGTTATGGAGCGTCAGCGAACAGGTGGCGCAAAGCCGCACCCAGGCGGAGAAACAGTTCTTAACGCTATTCCCGGAGCAGAAGCGGATTGTGAATTTACGCTCTCAGGTGACGATGGCGCTGAAAAAATATCGCCCACTGGCCGACGATACCCGGCTGCTCGCAGAATTGTCAGCGATCGCCAGTACCCTGAAATCAGCGTCACTTACCGACATCGAAATGCGTGGTTTCACCTTTGATCAAAAACGCCAGACGCTTCACCTCCAACTGCGGGCTGCGAACTTTGCCAGCTTCGACAAACTGCGTAGCGCACTGGCAACCGATTATGTTGTGCAACAGGACGCGTTACAGAAAGAGGGTGATGCGGTTTCCGGCGGCGTAACGTTGCGGAGGAAATAACATGTTACGCGATAAATTTATTCACTATTTTCAGCAATGGCGTGAACGCCAGTTAAGCCGTGGCGAACACTGGCTGACACAACACCTGGCGGGACGTTCTCCGCGTGAAAAAGGCATGTTACTGGCAGCGGTAGTGTTCCTGTTTAGCGCCGGATATTACGTTCTCATCTGGCAGCCGTTGAGCGAACGGCTTGAGCAACAGGAGACGATGTTGCAGCAGCTGGTGGCGATGAACGCGCGACTGAAGAGCGCCGCGCCGGATATTATTGCGGCGCGAAAATCCGGCACGACAACGCCAGCACAGGTATCGCGGGTCATCAGCGACAGTGCTTCGGCGCATTCAGTGGTCATCAAACGGATTGCCGAGCGTGGGGAGAATATTCAAGTCTGGATAGAACCTGTGGTGTTTAATGACCTGCTGAACTGGTTAAAAGCACTGGATGAAAAATATGCGCTGCGGGTGATACAAATTGATGTCAGCGCAGGTGAGAAGCCTGGGATGGTGAATGTGCAGCGGCTGGAATTTGGGCGGGGGTAGGTATTGCCATTTCCTTAACCCCACCTGATAACCCTTAGCCCAATGGTGAGTGCGGAACTGTCAAACCCGCTCACCGGGCTGAGTTTCGATGTAGCAAGAATTATCTCCCTCCAGACCACCACGGAATATTCGGTAACACTGAAGGAACCTGTTTTTCACCATGTAGCCTTCGTTAATCGACACCTTTCTAAGACTGTAAAGATGCTTAAGTGTTTTGACACATTATGATTATTAATAGTTGTAATAAATCATTGAGTAACAATTGATAGGTCAAAACATATAGGATAATTCTTATGTGATCTGTATTTTGTGTAGTCTGGAAATTATTAAAATTCCTGGAGATAATCAGAAAGGGAATTTCAAATAAGCATAATAATTTCCAGGGAAACTATTCGTCGATTTTAAGAAATGTCTGCTCAGGTATATCTACTGAGGGATAATGCTGGCTGTAACGCTGGTTAAAATAAATGCACAAAATAATCAAGATGTATATTTTAATTGACGAAAATAATTACTCACGGAATTATTAATAGGTGTTAAATAACACCGTTTAAATGTGATGTAAATCACAAATGTGACTGTAAAGAGGGTGCTGTAGATATAAATAAGAAGTACATGAGTGAATTTTAAATAGGGAAATAGTTTCTCGCTAAACAATTTATTGGTAATCAATCGCATGCGTTCTGGTTTGAAACAGATTGCGGGTATTGTTACGCATAAAATCCATAGGGGGTATTATAATCAAGTAGTTAATAGTAAGAACAAAAAATAATTTCCTGAGAAATTAACTCTACATTCTAAAACGGCCAGTTTTCTGAAATTACCAGAAGACCGAATACATTCATGCCTGAAGAATGGATTAGAAGAAACGAGACGGAAATAGATCTATTTATCCCTGCGGAAATAATTTCTGCTGAAATTTTTTGCGGCTATTAAAAAGGTCAAACCGTCTGAGTAAATTTTATCCAGTTACAAATAAGCATTACCTCCAGTGTATTGGTAGCTGTTAAGCCAAGGGCGGTAGCGTACCTGAAGAGATTAGGATCACATCATCAAATGGCAAGAAGTGGATTTGAAGTCCAGAAAGTCACCGTAGAGGCATTATTTCTACGAGAAATACGAACACGTTTTGGTAAGTTTCGTCTGGGGTATTTGTGGGCGATTCTCGAACCCTCTGCGCATTTGCTGATACTGTTGGGCATTTTTGGTTATATTATGCACCGCACGATGCCAGATATCTCGTTCCCGGTGTTTTTACTTAATGGCCTGATTCCCTTTTTTATCTTTAGCAGTATCAGCAATCGTTCTGTAGGTGCTATTGAAGCGAATCAGGGGCTGTTTAATTATCGACCAGTAAAACCCATCGATACGATCATTGCGCGTGCATTGCTTGAGACACTGATTTACGTTGCTGTTTATATATTGCTTATGCTTATCGTCTGGATGGCAGGCGAGTATTTCGAAATAACAAACTTTTTACAACTTGTGCTTACCTGGAGTTTGTTAATCATTCTTTCATGTGGCGTTGGCTTAATATTCATGGTCGTTGGTAAAACCTTCCCTGAAATGCAAAAGGTCCTGCCGATACTGCTTAAGCCGCTGTATTTCATCTCCTGCATCATGTTCCCTCTGCACTCAATTCCAAAGCAATACTGGTCGTATCTACTCTGGAACCCATTAGTGCATGTCGTGGAGTTAAGCCGCGAGGCAGTTATGCCTGGCTATATCAGCGAAGGTGTGAGTCTGAACTACCTGGCAATGTTCACTCTGGCCACCCTGTTCATCGGTCTGGCGTTATACCGAACGCGTGAAGAGGCAATGCTGACATCATGATTAAGATTGAAAATTTGACGAAGTCATATCGCACGCCAGCGGGTCGACATTATGTCTTTAAGAATTTAAATATTGAAATCCCTTCAGGAAAAAGTGTTGCCTTTATTGGTCGCAACGGAGCTGGTAAATCAACGTTACTGAGAATGATTGGCGGCATTGACCGCCCCGACAGTGGAAAGATCATCACTAATAAAACAATATCATGGCCAGTCGGCCTCGCAGGTGGATTTCAGGGAAGTTTAACCGGACGCGAAAACGTAAAATTTGTTGCGAGGTTATACGCGAAGCAAGAAGAACTGAAAGAGAAAATTGAGTTTGTTGAAGAATTTGCCGAACTCGGTAAGTACTTCGATATACCGATTAAAACTTACTCATCAGGTATGCGTTCGCGTTTAGGTTTTGGTTTAAGCATGGCATTTAAGTTTGATTATTATATCGTCGATGAAGTAACGGCGGTCGGTGATGCCAGGTTTAAAGAAAAATGCGCTCAATTGTTTAAAGAAAGGCATAAAGAGTCTAGTTTTTTAATGGTTTCACATAGTTTGAATTCATTGAAAGAGTTTTGTGATGTGGCGATTGTATTTAAGGATGATAATGTGGTTAGTTTTCATGAGGATGTTCAGGAAGGGATAGAAGAGTATATAACGGAACAAAATAATTACTGATGTTGTTTTCAAGGGTGAAAAATGAATATATTAGTTACAGGTGGAGCAGGCTATATTGGCTCGCATACTAGTTTATGTCTTCTGAATAAAGGTTACAATGTTGTAATCATTGACAACTTAATTAATTCATCTTGCGAGAGCATTCGAAGGATTGAATTACTAGCTAAAAAAAAAGTTATTTTCTATGAGTTGAACATCAACAATGAAAAAGAAGTTAATCAAATTCTAAAAAAACACAAATTTGATTGTGTAATGCATTTTGCCGGTGCAAAGTCTGTTGCTGAGTCTTTAATAAAACCCATTTTTTATTATGATAATAATGTTTCAGGGACGTTGCAATTAATTAATTGCGCTATAAAAAACGATGTGGCTAATTTTATTTTTAGCTCTTCTGCAACGGTTTATGGTGAAAGCAAAATAATGCCTGTTACAGAAGATTGCCATATAGGAGGAACATTAAATCCATATGGTACATCAAAGTATATATCAGAATTGATGATTAGAGATATTGCAAAAAAATATAGCGATACTAATTTTTTGTGTCTGAGATATTTTAACCCAACAGGTGCTCACGAGTCGGGAATGATCGGTGAAAGTCCCGCTGATATACCAAGCAATTTAGTTCCTTATATATTACAAGTTGCTATGGGTAAACTAGAAAAACTTATGGTGTTTGGGGGGGATTACCCTACAAAGGATGGAACCGGTGTTCGTGATTATATACACGTAATGGATTTAGCGGAAGGGCATGTGGCTGCTTTATCTTACCTTTTCCGTGATAACAACACTAATTATCATGTTTTTAATTTAGGTACTGGTAAAGGATATTCTGTTTTAGAGCTGGTTTCTACCTTTGAAAAAATATCTGGGGTTAGAATTCCATATGAAATTGTTTCGAGAAGAGATGGGGATATTGCTGAAAGTTGGTCATCACCAGAAAAAGCAAATAAGTATCTCAATTGGAAAGCTAAAAGGGAATTGGAAACAATGCTTGAGGATGCCTGGCGCTGGCAAATGAAAAACCCAAATGGTTATATTTAATCATGCATAAGGTAAAGCAAAATTTTACGATAACTTCTATATCTATTGGCATCTTAATAATCGAAATTTAGTGTGGTGAATTGGTTTAATAAATTCGTAGACACTAAAAAGTAGATGAGGTGTTAATTAAAGCTAACTAAACAAATGGCGAATAAAGGGTTTTCTGCCTTGGGGGGATAAAACATCATGAATAGACTAGTAATAGTTGGTCATCCGAGCTCTAATTATCAAATTGTAGAAGAACTTTTGCATCAAAGAGGAATGAATTCTCTATGTCCATCGAAGCGAGAAAATTTAAGCCCCCAAGATATCACTCAGACGCTTCGTAAGGCATATCAATCCCCTGATATATACACTGTAACAGATAGTGCTGATTTCGAACCATTACACGTTTCTACTGTCTGGAATGGTATAGCCCTTGACTTGATGCTTAGTAATTTGAACCAAAAATTGTGCGGATGGTCGGATCCTAATGCAATCCATACATTAGAATATTGGAAGAGTGTTGATGAAAACATTACATTTATTCTAATTTACGATCATCCAAAGTCTATTTTAACAAATTATTTTCCAGATCAAAATATATCGTCCAACTATACGTCAGAACATTTAATTAAAAACTGGCTTGCCTATAATACAGCGTTGTTACATTTTTTTCTTAATAATCGCGGTAGGTGTCTATTAGTAAGCTCAGAACAAGTCAAACGTAATGCAGAGGATTGCATACAACAACTTCAACATAAGCTTAAGTTGAAATTTGGTCTTTCATTTTCAAATACGATTAATCATTCACTAGAACAATCTGTAAATGATTTTAAGACGGCTGAAGCTTCGATTACTCTGGAAAAAGAGCATCAGGAAATAATGTCTCTATCAGGTATTGATATAGGAACCGGAGATATTATATTCAAACAGAGTGAAACAGAGGAATATTTAATTTTCAATGTATTGAATGATTATCCAGATTGTAAAGAGCTTTATTTTGAATTACAATCTAATGCAAATACTCCGCTTAGGGTTTTAGAAAATGAAAATTACAAGCCTTCCTTTATATGGGAGACATTTATAAAACAACGCCAAATAACATTAGATATTGTCAATGGATTATATCAGTCCTCTAAAAAAATAATTTTAGATAACGAGTTACACACATCAAAACAATTAAATGCATATCAGGCTATTTTAAAAGAATTGAGTGAGTCTAAAAAAGAATTGATTCAATATGAGTTAATAATAAAAAATAAGACAACACAAGTTCAGGAGCTTGAATGCACCATAAAAAATTTTGAATCGCTGTTAAAGAAAGAACAAAATAAAAATGAATTGCAACAACAAAGATTGGAAAAATTAAGTTGTGAAAAAGAACTACTGCTTAATCAATTACATTTAGTACAACAAAAACTTGAACAATATTTTATTGATAATCAACGATTAGAAAAAAAACAGCTTCCAGAATTATATGGTGCAGCAGAACGTATAAAACAGGACATTGGATATCGCCTGGGTGCTGTAATGGTTAGTCGTTCAAAAACATTTTTAGGATTAATTAGCATTCCTTTTGCTTTGATATCCGAATGGCGAACATGGAAAAAGAAATACGATAGTGAATATCAAGTGTCTCTGCCATCAATATTTCTTTATGCTGATAAACATGAGGCAGAAAGGGTGAAAAAACATTTATCCTATCAATTAGGAAAATTAATCATAAATAAAAATAATTTTCCACTAGGGTTGATATCTTTGCCATTTTCGATATACAGAACAATACGTCAATTCAAAAGAACAAAAAAATAATTCTCAGGTAGGGGTTAAATACTGTGGAAAATAAATACAGGCTACTAAATATAAAGTTAAAATATCGGCTATAAATGCGTGCGAATTAATAGTGAAAATTTTCTTAGTTAAGTGAAATAGCTTTTTTATAATTGTTTAAGTCATAGTGGTTTTACGCTTTATTTAATTAAAAAATACAAAATAATAAATTAAAAATACGATAATCTCAATATTTCTTCAAGTATCAATTAGGATTTAATGGGGCAGGATTATGATATCGCATGAAAATATATATAGGGACATGATTATTATGCGTGTTGATACTTTAATTATACTAGATTAGGTTGAAATGATATGAGTATTCTTAATCAAGCAATAAATTTATATAAAAACAAAAATTATCGTCAAGCTTTATCTCTTTTTGAGAAGGTTGCTGAAATTTATGATGTTAGTTGGGTCGAAGCAAATATAAAATTATGCCAAACCGCACTCAATCTTTCTGAAGAAGTTGATAAGTTAAATCGTAAAGCTGTTATTGATATTGATGCAGCAACAAAAATAATGTGTTCTAACGCCAAAGCAATTAGTCTGAACGAGGTTGAAAAAAATGAAATAATAAGCAAATACCGAGAAATAACCGCAAAGAAATCAGAACGGGCGGAGTTAAAGGAAGTCGAGTCCATTCCTTTAGATTGGCCTAGTGATTTAACTTTACCGCCGTTACCTGAGAGCACAAACGATTATGTTTGGGCGGGGAAAAGAAAAGAGCTTGATGATTATCCAAGAAAACAGTTAATCATTGACGGGCTTAGTATTGTAATTCCTACATATAATCGAGCAAAAATACTTGCAATTACACTTGCTTGTCTTTGTAACCAAAAGACCATATACGACTATGAAGTTATTGTTGCCGATGATGGAAGTAAAGAAAATATTGAAGAAATAGTAAGAGAATTTGAAAGTTTATTAAATATAAAATATGTACGCCAGAAGGATTATGGATATCAACTGTGTGCTGTTAGAAATCTTGGGCTTAGGGCGGCAAAGTATAATTATGTTGCAATTCTGGATTGTGATATGGCTCCGAACCCACTATGGGTTCAGTCATATATGGAACTATTAGCGGTGGACGATAATGTTGCTCTAATTGGCCCTAGAAAATATATAGATACAAGCAAGCATACATATTTAGATTTTCTTTCCCAAAAATCACTAATAAATGAAATTCCTGAAATCATTACTAATAATCAGGTTGCAGGCAAGGTTGAGCAAACCAAATCAGTTGACTGGCGAATAGAACATTTCAAAAATACCGATAATCTAAGATTATGCAACACACCATTTCGATTTTTTAGCGGAGGTAATGTCGCTTTTGCGAAAAAATGGCTTTTCCGTGCAGGATGGTTTGATGAAGAGTTTACGCATTGGGGGGGGGAGGATAATGAGTTTGGATATCGTCTCTACAGAGAAGGATGTTACTTTCGGTCTGTTGAAGGAGCAATGGCATATCATCAAGAACCACCCGGGAAAGAAAACGAGACGGATCGTGCGGCAGGGAAAAATATTACTGTTCAATTGTTACAGCAAAAAGTTCCTTATTTCTATAGAAAAAAAGAAAAAATAGAATCCGCGACATTAAAAAGAGTACCACTAGTATCTATATATATTCCCGCCTATAACTGCTCTAAATATATTGTTCGTTGTGTTGAAAGCGCCCTTAATCAGACAATAACTGACTTAGAAGTATGCATATGCGATGATGGTTCCACAGATGATACATTGCGGATTCTTCAGGAGCATTATGCAAACCATCCTCGAGTTCGTTTTATTTCACAAAAAAACAAAGGAATTGGTTCAGCATCTAATACAGCAGTTAGATTGTGTCGGGGATTCTATATAGGTCAGTTAGACTCTGATGACTTTCTTGAACCAGATGCTGTTGAACTATGTCTAGATGAATTTAGAAAAGATCTATCATTGGCGTGTGTTTATACAACTAACCGTAATATAGATCGTGAAGGTAATTTGATATCAAATGGCTATAATTGGCCCATTTATTCGCGAGAAAAACTTACTAGTGCAATGATATGTCATCATTTCAGGATGTTCACAGCAAGAGCATGGAACCTAACTGAAGGTTTCAACGAATCGATCAGCAACGCAGTTGATTACGATATGTATTTAAAACTTAGTGAAGTTGGACCGTTCAAGCATATAAACAAAATTTGTTATAATCGCGTATTGCATGGTGAAAATACGTCTATAAAAAAGTTGGATATTCAAAAGGAAAATCATTTTAAAGTTGTTAACGAATCATTAAGTAGGCTAGGCATAAAAAAATATAAATATTCACCATTAACTAATTTGAATGAATGTAGAAAATACACCTGGGAAAAAATAGAGAATGATTTATAATTATTGATATATTACAAGTGATAAACATGCTAAAAAACTTAACATTTGATCATATATTAAATCTTTCAAAGAAAGAAGATAAAATTAAAATTGTACAATTAATTGTAAGTCATTTAGATGAGAGAACATTAAGCTGTATAAAAAATATCTCCACTGGTAAGGGATTTAATGCTCATTTAAAAATACTTGAACTTTTTGACCTATGGTTGAGTGAGTATTTTGAATATATTATTATACCTAATAAGTTAAGCAATGCAGAGACTTTTTATTTTGCATTCTTTTTTCCCGAGTTTTATATTAAAAGATTCAATAAGAATAATACTGATCTTTCCTCGTTAGGAGACACATCTTTTAAACGACTTATGAGTCGACCACATATACCAAACTATGTTTACAATCTTGTGATAAACTCTAATGGATGTACTTTTAACTCCGTTAAATTATTATTGCTGGCTCTTAGTCTAACATCAAAAAGGCTTTATGAAACACCTCAGCAAGAACGTAATTTTTTGTGTCATATAAATGAAATTGTCTTGGCTAATGCTGACGAATACTCCGGTATCATTTCTTGCATTATAAAAAGTAGAATATCTGTAATTGATGACTTTATTTCAAGTAATGTTTCATTAAATACAAACAGGCAAATAGCTTTATTCATAACTGGACAATCAAGAGGTTTTATAGATGCCCTACCTAATCTCGTAAGTAAAATAACGATTCCTTCTGATGTTGATGTTTTTATTAGTACATGGAAAGGTATCGGACACACACAGTTATCTAAAGAAAGAATATATAGGATATTTGACAGCGAGGCTGCACAATATGTTTCAGAGCCAGATAACTACTCATTTGTAGATGAACACTATGATGAATTAAAAGACTTGAGCTTAAGTTCATATAAAAATAATAATTTAGAGGAGATATATTCAAGTTTTTTCTCTGGATGTAACTCAGTTAAAATAAACATTAAAGATGATGGGGAATATCCATATAATAAAATGAGTAATGCAGAAAAAATGTATTACCATAATTCATTTTGGTTCTGTAGTCTTAAAAATCATAATTGGGATAAATATAGGTGCATTATAAAGATAAGGCCTGATGCTTTATTGCAAGTTGATAATGTGACAATTAATGATATAGATGTAGATGATTCTGTTTATTGTGAGGATAGTAATGGGTGGATATTTAGAGAATGGGGGTTTGGCATAGGCGACCAATTATTTTACGGCGATCCTAGTATAATGAAAAAGCTGATGTGTGTCCATGGTTTAGATAATATATATAGTCAGCTAACATCCTTGATCTCAAGTTCTAATGTTTATTATTCAGGTCATATTAATGTAGGGTTATGTGCTTGGGCTAATGTATATGATTGCAAGGTTTCTAATTTAAAAATAAAAAATATTGTAGCGCCCCGAAAAATATCGCTAGAACAAATACTTTCTTTGCGGGAATGAGTTATTTATTGCAAGGTATAGATATCACTTAACAATGAAAGATGCACTATATGAAAAAAATAATTGTAGATTTAGATAACACCATATCTTTTAATTTATCAGGAAAATATTCACATGCAACTCCAAACAAAAAACTAATTGAAAAATTGTATGAATATAAGCTTAATGGTTTTTATATTGTTATTTTTACAGCAAGGAATATGAGGACATATAAAGAAAATATAGGTAAGATTAATATTCATACATTACCAGTTATAATTGATTGGTTGAATGAAAATAGAGTCCCTTATGATGAGGTGATTGTTGGTAAACCTTGGTGTGGAGATGAGGGGTTTTATGTTGATGATAGAGCTATTCGACCATCAGAACTTTGCAATATGACCTTAGAAGAGATTTCTAATATGTTAGAACAGGAGAAAAAATGCTTCTAATAATGTCTGGTTCCTATGTTCAACAAGAATTAGGGGCCGAATTTGGTTCGATTCCTCCAAGCTTTCTTCCTTTAGCTAATAAACGATTATTTAAGCATCAAGTTTCTTTAGGGCATGATGGTCATGCAATATATCTGGTTTTACCGGAAGATTTTGTGTTTGACAAACATGATTATGAATGGTTGCTTCGTAATAAAGTAACACTGATTCCTGTCGATAGTAACTTGACATTAGGGCAAGCGATAGTTACCGCATGGAATTTAATAGGAGATAAAGATGACAAAGGCTTACAATTATTGTTTGGCGATACACTCTTTAAAAAAATTCCTGCAGGGGATGATTTAGTAGCAATAAGTCATTCTGATGATAATTATCAATGGTCATTTTTTTACGAAACAGAGTTAAGAGCCGTCAGTAGAGAAAATAATAAAAATGTAATTTGTGGGTATTTTTCTTTTAGTAAACCGAATTTTTTTATTAGGGAATTAGTTACTTCAAAATTTGATTTTACGGCGGCACTTAAAAAGTATCACGACAGCTATAGTTTAGCTTCTATATACGTGTCTGATTGGCTTGATTTTGGACATATTAATACATACTATAAGTCAAAAGTACAATACACAACCCAGCGTGCATTTAATGAATTATGCATTACAACAAAATCCGTTATCAAATCAAGTTCAAATGAAAGCAAAATTGAAGCTGAATCAAAATGGTTTGAAACTATTCCCGGAGAATTAAAGATCTATACTCCAATGTTATTGGAACCGTTTGATCATATTAGAAAGAGTTATAAGCTTGAATATTTATATAATACGACATTAAATGAATTATTTGTTTTTTCTCGCCTACCAAATAATATTTTAACAAATATATTAATAAGTTGTTTAGACTTCATCGATCTGTGCAAAGAATATCATTCAATTGATACTGACAAAAATATACTGCAAGATTTATTTTATGAAAAAACGATTGAGCGGGTTAGCAAGTACATAACAGATTTAAATATTGATCCAAATGCAAAATGGAATTTTAATAATAATATAAGCGTTTCAATTAATGATATTCTTTATGATACTAATAAATTTATCCCAAGTGAACTGCAATATAAAACTATTATGCATGGTGATTTATGCTTTAGTAATATAATTTTTAACTTTAGAACTGGTAGAATACAAGTTTTTGATCCCAGAGGATTGAACCACTCGGGAGAAATAAGTATTTATGGTGATTTTCGTTATGATATAGCTAAATTATCACATTCAATACTAGGACTCTATGATTGGATAATTGCAGGATATTATATAATAAATTTAAAAAATAAAACTCACAGTATTGAATTCAAAATTAATATTGATAATAAATTGTTTGAAATTCAATCAACATTTGTTTCTATAATAAAAGAGAAATATTCAATCTCCGAAAAATCATTGTATGCGATGCAAATACATTTATTTTTATCAATGCTTCCCCTTCATTCCGATGACAAAAAAAGGCAAGATGCACTATTTGCTAATGCATTTAGATTATATGAAATTTTTAAGGAGGCTGCAGTATGATTATAATTCCAATGGCGGGGATGAGTTCGCGTTTTTTCAAGGCTGGATATTCCAAACCAAAATATATGCTTGAATTGAATGGTGAGTTTCTATTCGATCTATGTTTGAAAAGTTTTAAATTATATTTTGAGACTGAACATTTTGTCTTTATCCTTAGGGATGTTTTCAATACGAAGTCTTTTGTATTACAAAGAATAGCATCTTTAGGGATTAATAGCTACACCTTGATTACTCTTGATAAAGAAACTCGGGGGCAAGCAGAAACAGTATATTTGGCTATATCAAAATTATTTAATATAGAACAACCAATCACTATTTTTAACATTGATACAATTAGGCCTAATTTTATATTTACTAAGTTCGAAGGGGAAAATGAATGTTATATTGAAGTATTTCGAGGAGATGGGGATAACTGGTCTTTTGTTATGCCATCAAATGATGTAAAAAATGAGGTCATTGCTACTAGCGAAAAAAAACAAATTTCTAACTTATGCTGCACAGGATTATATCATTTTTCTACAATTAAAAATTTTATTTCAGCATATGAACATTATAAAAATCTACCTCAAGAAAATTGGGATGCTGGAGAGTTATATATAGCCCCAATATACAATTATCTAATTAGTAATGGGATCAAAGTGTATTATACAGAAATAAATAAGTCTGATGTTATTTTTTGTGGTACTCCTAGAGAATATGAAAATTTGCAAGGAAAAAATAAAAATTAGGTTTGGCCTAATAAATCTGATAAGTTATTGTTATCAATGCTTAATCACATTTCTTTGATTTTATACACGGAATTAAATATAATCTATTATGAAAATTGCAGTTGCTGGTGTAGGGTATGTTGGTATATCAATTGCTACATTACTTTCACAAAAACATGATATTATCGCTCTCGATATAGATCCTAAGAAAGTTCAGTTGATTAATAAAAAAATATCACCAATATGTGATCCTGAAATACAAAAATTTTTATCTAATAGAAAATTAAACCTATATGCTACAACAGAAAAATACGAAGCGTATAGAGATGCTGATTATGTTATAATCGCAACACCAACCAATTATGATCCCATTAATAATAACTTCGATACACTCTCAGTAGAATCAGTAGCATGTGACGTACTAAGTATAAATCCTAATGCAACTATCATAATTAAATCTACAGTCCCCGTCGGATTTACTGAACGACTAAAACGCGATCTAAACACGAATAATATTATCTTTTCCCCAGAATTTTTACGTGAAGGTAAAGCTCTTTATGACAACCTGTATCCATCTCGTATAGTTGTGGGAGAGAGTAGCGAACGAGCAAGAAAGTTCGCAGAGCTTCTCAGTGAAGGCGCTATAAAAAAAGATATTCCAATATTGTTAACGGATAGCACTGAAGCTGAAGCCATTAAACTTTTTGCAAATACTTACCTTGCAATGCGGATTGCTTATTTCAATGAATTGGATACTTATGCCTCCGTTCATGGTTTAGATACAAAGCAAATTATAGAGGGTGTTAGTTTAGATCCTAGAATTGGTCAACATTATAATAATCCTTCTTTTGGTTATGGAGGTTATTGCTTACCTAAGGATACCAAGCAATTACTCGCAAATTATCGTGATGTTCCGCAGAACTTAATCCAGGCTATTGTCGATGCCAATACTACCCGAAAAGACTTTGTTGCGGAGGATATATTAAGTCGTAAACCAAAAGTTGTAGGAATCTATCGCCTCATAATGAAAGCAGGTAGTGATAACTTTAGAGCAAGTAGTATTCAAGGTGTAATGAAACGACTCAAAGCCAAAGGAATTGAGATAGTTGTATATGAACCTGTACTAAAAGAGCCTTATTTCTTTGGTTCTTATGTTGAGCGTGATATTAATTCTTTTAAAGAACGTGTTGATGTTATAGTAGCCAATCGCCGCACGTCAGAATTAGAAGATGTAAGTGAAAAAGTTTATACGCGAGATTTATTTGGTGTCGACTCTTGATTATGTTCAATAATTTAAAATTTTTATGGCTATTAAAGAAAAGTCGATATGTACATGCTTTAGCTGCAATACAAGATGACTGCCGATTTTGGCAGTCAAAACGTATATTGGCAATGTACAGGCTTAATATGTATTGGTCATTACATAATCTTACTGATACACCGTCAGATTGGCGGTGTAAATTAGCAATCAAAATAGCTAAAATTGCCTGTGGTGACATAAGCTTAACTCCGGAATTACTCATGGAGTTTAAAGACGAGTTCACAGACACACATCAAAAAGTTGAGTTGGCAAAAACCTTAGCATCATACTCTCCTACGTTTTCATTATCATTATTAGATAATGTCGATAATTGTCCCTTAGACTTGTATACAGCTCTTCAATTAAGAATCGGGTTAACTCAAAAAGCTATATCAACACTCGCTCAGATTGATGCCAGTGATATTGTATATTCCCCTGATATATTACTCTTGCAAAATAATGCTTTCAGAGAAACGGCAGAAATCTCGTTAAATAGACTTAACGAATACTATAAGTACTTTGGTTTATCTCCGGTCGCACTGGCAGATAACTCATCTCCTTTGTCACCTTGTAATATTATTACATCGGTTCCTTATCCTGCCCAAACGGGCCCCCTGATTTCTATTTTAATGACAACATACAATACCGGTAGGCGGGTAGAAAATGCTGTAATATCATTGCTTAATCAAACATATCGTTCATTTGAGCTAATTATTGTGGATGATGCCAGCACCGATGATACGCTATTCCGTCTTCAGAGATTAGCACTCAAAGATACTCGAATAAAAATTATTAGCCTGCCACAAAATGTTGGAACATATGCTGCAAAACGAATAGGCTTAATACAAGCAAAGGGAGAGTTTGTGACATGCCATGACTCAGATGACTGGTCCCATCCTGAAAAATTATTTAGACAGATATCACCTTTATTGTTAAACCCTAAACTAATTTGTTCGATTTCTGATTGGGTAAGGTTGCAAGATAATGGGATTTTCTATGCGCGTGCGGTCTATCCACTAAAAAGACTGAATCCTTCTTCTCTGTTGTTTAGAAGAGCGGATGTATTGCAAAAAGCGGGCGTTTGGGACTGTGTTAAAACGGGGGCTGATAGTGAATTCATTGCTCGACTTAAGCTAATTTTTGGTGATTCCACTGTGCATCGTATTAAATTGCCTTTGACGCTAGGAAGCCATCGTACCGACTCGTTAATGAATTCACCTACAACAGGATATACATCTCAGGGAATTTCACCAGATCGCCAAAAATATTGGGATTCCTGGTCGCGATGGCACATTCAGGCGTTAAGAAATAAAGAAAGTCTTTACATAGGAAATTCTGATTTCACTAATAAAAATCGACCATTTTCTGCGCCCGACTCAATATTAGTAGATACTAATGCCATCAAAACTGCATTACAAAGTGCTCATGTTAACTTTACCAGTATATAACTTATCACTAAATGTATAATCTATAATATTTATTTTAATAATTTCTTGTGTTTTCTAATTATAGTATGTTAATCATTTATTTAATGAATGGGAGTTTATGAATGGTTATGTTAATGCCATTCATTGTGATGTTTTTTTTGATAGCATAATACAATCTTTTTTATCTTTTTTTATCTTGTTAAAAATCATCTCCCCATAATAAACCGCATTAACCTGGGTCTTCACCAATAAATACCCCCGAAACTTCTTAAACAGTTTCATATCCGGTTTAAAATCGGCCTGCCAGAACTGGTGCAAATGCCCTTGATACGTTAAGCCTTTGATGTCGTACAGGGCATTGCCCATCACTTTAAGTGGTTTATTATGAATCAACGCAGAGATCCCCGCCGTACTGTTAATCGTCACCACTGCTTTTGCGTGGCGTAATAATTCCGGCATCGGGAGATCATGCACATAAATGACTCGCTCACCTAAGCCATATTCCTTACTTAGCCGCTTAATTAATGGTCGATAGAGTCTGTGACCACGATCCATCGGATGATGTTTGATCACCAAATAACTTTCTTTCGGCGCTTTACGCGAAAATGAGTACATGACTTCATTAATATAGTCACGTACATCGTTATAATTGCTGTGGTTACGAATCTGGCTATCGTTATATACCTGCAAAACGGCAAGATAATAACGTTGATCCAACTCGTTCATTAACCTCGGTAATACCTTACGCTGTGTTACCTTGTAAAGTTGCTTGCGCCAGTACGCACGGACCCAGCAACGAGCCTCATACCAGGGGGAAAACGATTTATGGTGGCGGTAGCGAGGGAACTCATGGCGGTAATGCCAGCCCATCAGGTAATACCACATCGCATGACCTATACGTTTCATCGTTGAAGGTTTTAAGTTCTCAACGTGCGGCGCAGGCATATCTGGTAACTTACGATAAAAATCCGGATCGCGCGGTAGCGATGAATATGCGTTTACTCCGCCTTCTTCAACGGTAATAAATTGCGGGCGTAAATATCCTTCCTCAAATGCCAGAAAGCGGATCCCTTTCGACTTTGCCCAACGTTTTGCTTCTTTGTGCAATGGGCGGCAGTCACCAAAGCAGAGGATGGTATCAAAGTCATATTGCCGGTGGAGATCCCGTAACCAACCAGGAAACTCTTTCGGCGTTTGGTAGTAGGCCAGGTATTGTCGATGGCGGCAGTAAAAACGATCACCACCGTTGAATACAACATTCACAGCGTTACGGCCTAATGACTCTAGCCACTCGGCAACATCTCTGAAAAAGGGTCCCATTGGCCCCTGTAATAGCAGATATTTTTTACCGGATAATAAAACGGTTAGTGCATTACCTTGCATAA
>ERZ827458.1291-NODE-1291-length-19588-cov-2.560078_pt1 | contig 19588 bp, 22 predicted proteins | sample MGYA00519706_ERZ827458 | MGnify/ENA primary metagenome ERZ827458 (study PRJEB31778, sample SAMEA3449309) | human gut metagenome | biome: human gut; feature: human-associated habitat; material: faeces | place: United Kingdom | collected 2010/2012 ...
TGCTCCAGTGACCTTGACGTGCCTTTGGTCTCGGTCGTGTGCCTTGCCTATAATCATGCAAAGTTCGTTCGACAAGCGCTTGACAGCATTCTTGGCCAAAAAACGACCTTTAGATATGAAATCATTGTTCAAGATGATGCGTCGACAGATGGTACCCAGGATATTATTAAGGAATACGCAGTCCGCAACCCTGGAATTGTTGTTCCGGTTTTCCATGAACGGAACCTCTATTCGACGGGCGTTGGTCAATTAGCGCTCGCTTGCAAGCACGCGAAGGGCGAGTACATCGCGATTTGCGAATGCGATGATTGGTGGCTTGACGACGCGAAGCTTGAACGGCAGGTTGACTATTTGTCTAAGAACCCTGAATGCTCGCTCTGTTTCACGAATGCAGTTAAATACGATCAGGATTCTGGCAAATTTCAAAACAATATGCTCCCTGCGTTTAATATTGAAAAGAAGATATTGAAGAAAGAGCGGATCGAGCTTCCTGATTTCGATCGCCTTAATTTCATCCCTACTGCCTCGATGGTCTTTCGTCGATGCGATTATGAAAAACGCCCCGTCCTCACGAAGAGCGCATTTCAAGGGGACAGGTTCCTTCAGGTCTATTTGCTTACCTGCGGGTACGCGCACTACATCGATGAGGTTTGTTCGGTTTGGAGGGTGGGGAACCCAGAGTCGGTTACTGCCAAATGGAATGCTGACCTTGAACGAAGGAAGACATCTGTTGCAAGGTTCAAGGAGATGTACATAGAGCTCGGGCAGTTCTTTGATGGGCGATATGACGCTGTATTCGAGAAAAGGATTGCCCATTACGATATTGAGCTTCTGTATCTTGAGAATAAGCAGCGAGAGTTAAGAAATCCCTACTATCTTCGGCTCAAAAGAAAAGAAGGCCTTCGCCCATTTCTTAAATACCTATATTTTGCATATAAACCTCAAAAGGCGGAAAAGCGTTAACTTTATATGAATGATGCAACCCTTAGAAGCAACACAGTCAATTCCCTTGTTTGGAAGCTTTTTGAACGCGGTGGAAACGCCATCGTACAACTCATTGTTCAGATTATTATGGCTCGCCTGCTTGCGCCAGAAGAGTTCGGCGCGCTGCCTATCATGCTTGTTTTCGTAAACCTAGGAAGCATGTTTGTAATTTCCGGATTCAATACGGCTCTTGTTCAAAGTCCTGAGGTTGATGAAGGCGATTGCTCAACGGTTTTTTGGATTAGTCTTGCTATTGCTTCGATTCTATATATAACAATTTTCTTATTCGCTCCTTTTGTCGCCTCATTTTATGGATTGAATTCTCTAACATGGCCGTTGCGTGTCCTTACTCTCGTCCTCGTGATTGGCGCATACAACACCGTGCAGGTTGCAATTGTTCAGAGACGGCTTCAATTTCGTAAAGTCTTTAACGCAACCATTGTCTCAGTCGTTTTGTCGGGCGGCATTGGCGTTGCTGCAGCGGTCCTTAATGCGGGATTGTGGGCGCTCGTTATTCAGCAGCTCTGCTATTCGCTGTGCAATTGCGTTGTGATGGCTTTTCAGGTGAAATGGCGCCCGGGCTTTGTTTTTAAGCCTGATCGCGCTAGGCAGCTTTTTTCTTTTAGTTGGAAACTACTTGTTTCAGGGATTCTTGATCAAGGCTACCAATCACTTTCTGATTTGATTATCGGTAAGCAATTCAGTGCTTCAAGTCTCGGTTTGGTATCGCAGGGCAAGAAGTATCCCCAGGCTGTCGGAAATATGCTCGATGGCGCGATTCAGCCTGTAATGCTCTCCGCCGTCTCGCGCGTGCAGGCGGACATCCCTTATGTGAAGCGGTTGGTCCGCCGGGCGCTCAAGACCTCGACCTTCCTCATCGTTCCTTCGATGACACTTTTCGCGGCGGCTGCCGAGCCAATCGTAGGGATTCTCTTGGGCAGGAAGTGGCTGTCTTGTGTGCCTTTCCTGCAGATGTACTGCTTCATATACGCATTGTTGCCAATCCATACTACCAATCTGCAAGCGCTCAACGGCATGGGTCGTTCTGACCTCTTTTTAAAACTTGAGTTGATAAAAAAGGCCTATGGAATCTTTTTCATTTTGTTTGCGGCCTTTGTATTGAAAGACGTCTACCTAATGGTAGCAATGTACATGATCACTGGGGTCATCTCGACATTTGTTAATGCTTATCCCAACAAACGGGTTATCGGGTATTCCTATTCCGAGCAGTTACGTGATATCGCTCCTGCATTTGCGATTTCAGCAATCGCAGGAGGACTTGCTCTGTTTTGTGGTTCTTATATCGTTTCACCAGGGCTGCAAATTCTTGTCGAAACTGCCGTAATGACAATTGCCTATTTAGGCATTGCTGGCATTTTTAAACTCGAAGCCTTCGAATACCTCATTACTACCATCAGGGACTTTTTTGGTGCAAAGCGTCGTTAACGGTGCAGCATAAATACTGTCACCATTTTAATCCTCGTTCTTTGAAAGCAGCATAGCGAAGGGAAGGTACCTAATATGGGTAACCGCATTCTAGTCACACGATCATCCATGCCACCTATGGATGAGTACTTTGAAGAGGTCGCACCTCTTTGGGAGAGCCATTGGCTTACCAATATGGGTGTTGAGCATAAGAAACTCGAGGCAGACCTCAAGGAGCGTTTGGGAATCAACAACCTTGCGCTGTTCACGAATGGTCACAATGCTCTAGAGTGCATCCTCGAGGCCATGGCTCTTCCGACCGGCGGAGAGGTCATTACCACCCCGTTCACTTTTGCCTCGACCACCCACGCTATTGTTCGAAAGGGCCTCACCCCCGTATTCGCTGACGTGAATCCCGTGAATCTAACGTTGGATCCCGAGAGCATTGAACGATTAATCACCCCGCGCACCTGTGCTATCGTGCCTGTGCATGTTTACGGAAATCTTTGCGATGTTGATGCCATCCAGGAGATCGCTGACCGTCACGGGCTTAAGGTCATCTATGATGCCGCGCATGCCTTCGGCGTCGTGCGCGTAAACGAAGACGGAAGCAGCGATAGCGCGGCGACTTTCGGCGACGCTGCCATGTTTAGCTTCCATGCGACCAAGGTATTCAACACCATCGAAGGCGGTTGCGTCTGCTTCAAGAACGAGGATCTGTATCCGCTACTCAATCAATGGAAGAACTTCGGTATCACGGGACCCGAGGACGTCGAGTACGTTGGTGGCAATGCCAAGATGAATGAGTTCTGCGCGGCTATGGGCGTCTGCAATCTTCGTCACTTGGACGTCGAGATTGGCAAGCGCAAGGCCATTGCTGAGCGTTATTGGGACAACCTTGAAGGCACGGCCGGCGTGACCGTTTTCCGTCCCGCCAATAACATCCGCCACAATTATGCGTACCTTCCAGTGCTGTTCGATCCGAGTGTCTTCGGTGCCACGCGCGATGACGTTTTCGATGCCCTGGACAAGGTTGGCGTCGGCGCACGCAAATACTTCTATCCGTTGGTCAACGATTACGCTTGCTACAGAAGCGTGTACTCCAGCGACCGCACGCCTGTGGCTAAGAAGGCTGCGACTGAGGTTATCACGCTTCCCATGTATGCCGACCTAGCGTTAGAGGACGTCGACCGCATTTGCGAAACGGTGTTGAATGCAGGAAAGGAAAACCGATGAGTAAGACTCTTCTCCTCCTTGGTGGTGCACGCTATGCGTTGCCGGTTATTAAGGCGGCGCACGAGTTGGGCGCGAAGGTCGTTACTTGCGATTACTTGCCGCATAACTATGCACATGCCTTCTCGGACGACTACATCAATGCAAGCATCATCGATAACGAGGCTGTTCTTGCCGCTGCTAAACAATGCAAGGCGGACGGAATTATGTCGTTTGCAGCAGACCCGGGTGTGGTGTCCGCATGATATGCTGCCGAGAAACTGGGGCTGCCGTTCCAGGGAAGCTATGAGGCGGTTAGCATTCTTCAAGATAAGGAGCGCTACCGTGCCTTCCTTCGTGATAATGGCTTTAATTGTCCCGAGCTTCATATCTATCGCTCTGCCGACGAAGCCATGAATGAAGCCGATTCGATTGCTTATCCCGTGATTGCCAAACCGGTTGATTCGGCTGGATCGAAGGGCTGCTCTCGTGTGAATGGCCCCGAGGATCTTAAGGCAGCGGTTGAGTACGCTCTCGAGTTTTCGCGTGATGGGCGCTGTATCGTCGAGCAGTTTTTGGAGAAAGAGGGAGATTCCTCCGATGCTGACGGATTCGTTAGCGGCGGAAAGTTCTCGTGCGTGAGCTTTACCTCGCAGTTGTTCGATCCCTCCGTTCCAAATCCCTACACGCCTGCTGCGTATGCAATGCCAGCATCATTGCCAGCATGGGCACAAAAAGAGCTTGTCTCGGAATTGCAGCGCGTGGCCGATCTGTTGGGGCTTCGTGACGGCGTATTCAACATTGAGACCCGCGTGGCAACCGATGGCAGGGCCTACATTATGGAGAGCTCTCCGCGCGGCGGCGGTAATCGACTGTGCGAGATGCTCAAATATGCCACCGACGGAAAGACCGATCTTGTCATGGCGGCGGTGAAGGCTGCGCTCGGCGAACCTGTTGGCAATCTTTCGATGCCCGTTTACGACGGTTTCTGGTACCAACAGATGCTTCACTCTGATCACGACGGGGTATTCACAGGTATGGAGTATGCAGCTGATTTCGCTGTCTCTCATCTTGCCGAAGAACAGCTGTGGATTGAGCCGGGTACCAAAGTCGAGGCGTTCACGGCGGCAAATCACGCATTTGGATCGGTATTCCTTAGGTTCGACACACAATCCGAGCTTGACGCATTCCGTGCAGAGCCGAGTGAGTTCATGAAGGTAAAGGTTGAATAGTGGCAGCGACTGAAATCGGAGGTTATTTAGAGCTTGAGGACTATGGCGGCAAGCCCTATCACCAAGCCTCAATAGCCCTCGATAGTGCACGTAGCTGTCTGGCTTACCTGATAGAGCTGCGCAATATTCGTTCAATTGCGTTACCCGATTTGATGTGCTCCGCAGTGGCTTCAGCCTGTGATCGTACGGGCTGTATACGAAGGACATATGAGATCGGACCTAACTTCCTTCCTGTTTATAACTTCAAATTGGCTGATGATGAGTGGCTCTATCTTTCCGATTACTACGGGACCTTAACTCCTGAGGCAGTTAATGATGCGCTTGTGTTTGCTAACGGACGCGTGATAGTCGATGAAGTACAGGCTTTTTTTAGAAAAGTTTGGCCTGGTGCTGACACGATTTACACATGCCGCAAGTTCTTTGGTGTGCCAGATGGCGCATATCTGACGACTCACGACGGCGCGAGCCTCGACCGCAAGTTGCCCATTTGTCGTTCTTTACCGCGCATGGCGCACGTACTAGGAAGAGCTGAAGATAACGCCTCCGATCATTATGCTGAATATTCATCTGCTGAGGAAATGATTGGGAACGACGGTCCTGAAGCCATGTCCGAAGTTTCACGCCGTCTTCTTTCTGGCGTTAATTATGGGCGCGTGAAGAACATACGTGAGCGCAACTTTGCGATTTTGGCTGAAATGCTCGGGTGTAAAAACTTGTTAGACCCTGGCATGCCAGAAGGTCCTTACATGTATCCATTCCTAACAACTGAAGCGGGTGCGGTTCGCAGGAGGCTCGCTGCACGCAAGATATTCGTTCCAACACTTTGGCCTAACGTACTTGAAGATTGCGCGGATGGGACACTTGCGCATCGCTATGCGGAAAATATATTGCCGTTACCGATTGACCAACGATACGACGCTGAAGATATGCGGGCACTGGCAGAGGCGGTGCTCGAAGAAATTGGCTCTTAGATACATGAAAGGAAGACCAATGAAGAAAATCGTAATATTCGGAGCTACGGGGAATGTCGGTTCATACCTCACCAAGTACGCAAGTGAGTTCTTTAATAAGGACGAGTATCAAGTTGTGGCTGTGGGGCGCAGGCCGAAAGCAGATGTATTCTCCAATATGGGAGTATCTTATTATTCAGTAGATGTCACCAAGGCCGAAGATTTTGACAAGCTGCCAAATGATGGCATTTATGCGGTTATGCTTTTGGCGGCGCAGATTCCTTCATATATGAAAGATTATGATGGCGGTCTTTACTTAAGCTCAATCACCATGGGCGCTTACAATGTTTTGGAATGGTGCCGCAAGGTTGGTGCTGACCGTGTAATTTACACGCAAACAGTATTTGATATCTCGCTGGCAGCTGGCCCTGGAAAGCTTCTGGCTCCCAATACGCCTCCGGCGTTCAGCTACACGGGCGATCATGCGATGTACGTCATTGCAAAGAACGCCGCGCTGGAAATCATGGAGCATTATAAGCAAGAGTATGGCATTAAGAAATTTGTCTTCCGGCTTCCTACCATCTACAGCTACAGTCCCTATCACTTCTACTTCCCGAACGGCAAAAAGACCAAGCGGCCTTTATATACGATGATCGAGCGTGCCATGCGCGGGGAAACGCTAGAGGTGTGGGGTGACCCTAGCTATTCCAAAGACATGGTCTATGTGGATGACTTTAGTCAGGAGCTTTGCCTTGCTGCCTTGGCTGAACGCGACGGCGGTTTTTATAACATCGGCACCGGTAATCCCATTTCACTTCGTGAACAAGTTGAAACTATTGCTGATGTTTTCGCGCCGGCTTCGGGCCGTTCTGAGGTTGTCTATCGTCCTGAGCTTCCATCGGGCGGCGGCTTTTTGATGGATATCCAAAACGCCAAGAACGAACTTGGATATGAACCCAAATTTGGATGTCGCGAGCTGTTTGAAGCCTATAAAGCAGAAATGGCTATCGATCGCTTCGCATCTCTTCGAATGAAAGCGGAGGAGTAGCTCCAGTCTCTGCCCCGGGCGGCATTCCCGTTCGGGGCCGAATTATGAAGGGACAGTTCATATGAAAGGCATCATCCTCGCCGGCGGGTCTGGCACGCGACTGCACCCTATAACCAAAGCGGTGAGTAAGCAGCTGCTGCCGATTTACGACAAGCCCCTGGTGTACTACCCACTCTCGGTGCTGATGCTCGCCGGCATTCAAGAAGTGCTTGTCATCTCGACGCCACGTGACCTACCAGCGTTCGAGGAACTTCTCGGCGACGGCACTGAGTTGGGCATGCGTCTAGGGTATGCCGAGCAGGCCGAACCTCGCGGTCTAGCCGAAGCTTTTACCATCGGGCGCGATTTTCTTGCCGGCGAACCGTGTGCGCTTGTTCTGGGTGACAACATGTTCCATGGTCAAGACCTCACTCGCGTGCTTACACGTGCAAAGGAGAAGGTCGAATGCCGTGGCGGGGCCGTTGTGTTTGGATACCCCGTGCAGGACGCTAGGGCCTTCGGTGTGGTGGAGTTCGACCAGAATCATCGTGTGGTTGGCATCGAGGAAAAACCCGAGGTACCAAAGTCGAACTATGCAGTGCCGGGACTGTACTTCTATGATGGACAGGTTTCCGATATCGCAGCAAACGTTAAGCCAAGCGCGCGTGGAGAGCTGGAGATCACGAGCATCAACAATGCCTACCTGGATCAAGGCCAACTATCGGTTGAGCTGATGGGGCGAGGCATGGCGTGGCTAGATACGGGCACGCCCGAGGGTCTTTTGAAGGCCGCAGAATACGTAGAGGCCGTGCAAAGCCGCCAGGGGTATTACATTGCGTGCTTGGAAGAAATTGCTTATCGCCGCGGCTTCATCGGCTATGAGCAATTGCGCGAACTGGGCGAAACGCTGAAGAAGACCGCCTATGGAAAGTATCTTTTGAATGTGGCCAACGAGGCAAAGAGGGGGTAAATATGGCCGACACTTTTGAGCCTAAGAACATCATCGTCACGGGCGGCTGCGGCTTCATCGGCAGCAACTTCGTGCACTACGTGGTCAACAACCACCCCGGGGTGCACGTCACCGTCCTGGACAAGCTGACCTACGCCGGCAACCCCGAGAACATCGCCGGGCTGCCCGCGGGCCGCGTGGAGCTCGTCGTGGGCGACATCTGCGACGCCGCGCTGCTCGATGAGTTGGTGCCGGGCCACGACGCCATCGTGCACTACGCCGCCGAGAGCCACAACGACAACTCCATCGCCGACCCCGAGCCCTTCCCGCGCACGAACGTCGAGGGCACCTTCCGCCTTCTGGAGGCAGTCCGCAAGTACGGCATCCGCTACCACCACGTGTCCACCGACGAGGTCTACGGCGACCTGGCGCTCGACGACCCGGCGAAGTTCACCGAGGAGACGCCCTATAAGCCCTCGAGCCCCTACAGCTCCACCAAGGCGTCCTCCGACATGCTGGTCCGCGCCTGGACCCGCACCTACGGCCTGCGCACCACGATCTCCAACTGCTCCAACAACTACGGCCCCTACCAGCACGTGGAGAAGTTCATCCCCAGGCAGATCACCAACATCATCGACGGCGTGCGCCCCAAGCTCTACGGCCGCGGCGAGAACGTCCGCGACTGGATCCACACCGAGGACCACTCCAGCGCCGTCTGGGACATCCTCACCAAGGGCCGCATGGGGGAGACCTACCTCATCGGGGCTAATGGCGAGAGAAACAACATCACCGTCCTGCGCATGATCCTCGAGGCCATGGGCCGCGACCCCGAGGACTTCGACTGGGTTGCCGACCGCCCCGGCCACGACCGCCGCTACGCCATCGACAGCACGAAGCTCCAGCGCGAGCTCGGCTGGAGGCCGGCGCACACCGACTTCGCCGAGGGCCTCAAGGCCACCATCGACTGGTACGTCGCCAACGAGTCCTGGTGGCGCCCGGCCAAGGAGGCCACCGAGGCGCGCTACCGCGCCCAGGGGCAGTAGAGGTAGCAGCCCTTGCGAAACAAAGCGGGGTCCCGGACTAGCGCTCCGGACCCCGCTTTGTTTAGTGCGCAGTTGGCCGAATGTGTCCCTGAATGGCGGTTGGTTGGTGGAGCGTCGTGCGTCGTGTATTGTATTTCTTGCGCCTTTGCTTGTGGCCTTCCTCGCCATAAATACTGTGGTGATGCTATTCACCCAGTTGTACGCCTACGCGGACGAGCCCGGCGGGGACGTATACCTGCACGGCGATCTGATCTGGTGCGGCGAAACGCCCGAATGCAAGCAGTCGATGGCCATGTGCGGCGCAAGGTGGGGCTGCAGGTGAGGCTCGTGCCCAAGAGCAACACGAGGCGGCTCTCCTACGAGTGCTGGCAGGGTGCGCAAAATCTGCATCGACCCGGTGCGCTGCCCGCTGGCGCATGAGAAGTCCAGGCTCAAGAAGTACGACCACGACCACGACTGCGACGGGACGTGGCTTGAGGGCATCCCCGACGGCAACGACCACTCGATCGAAGCAGTGAGGTTCGCAATTATGGACGACATCTTGCGTGGGTGAGGGCGCAGCGTGCTGCTTCTCCTCGCCACTGAAAGGCGCTAAAGGTTAATCTGCTGTCTTCTCCGTTGTCTTAGGATCAGCCTCCTCGCCCTGCTCGTCAGATACTCCCTTGAACTTCGCCATAACGTTTTTCTTTGTCTTGACAATCTTTGGACGCGCGGTCTCACGCCACCATTTTTCGACATGAGGCTTTGCCGCCTGAGCACCTTTCACCGCCAGAAAGCTAACGGCAATTACGGTAATCGCAGCAGCCGCCACCTTGCCACCGTTCGAATCGGAGGCATCATTGCCATCGCGCTGGCCGTCATCAAGACTGTCATCGCCATTTGCCGCAAGCGATGCCTCCCACTCTTCTCTCTGCCTTTTCTTTTCGGCGCGATTGGCTGCAACCGAATCGGAAAGCTCACGTCTGCGTTCCGGGGAAAGCGGGCCAATTTCATTGAGGATTTCCTCTTTCCATGACGTGGAAACATAGCCAGCATGATTAGGGCTTCCGGTTTCCCAGTGCCTCTGCGTGGCATAAGGACGCCCCTTCTCGGTGACCCTATAATCTCCAGGTTCGCCTTCGAGGTAGCCTTCTTCCTTCAGCCAGACATTCACCTCCTCTGCGTTAAGTCCAACATCCCGCCCCAAGTATCTTGCTGACTTACGCATCGCAAGCCCCTTTCGCTTATCAACAGTATGGTAGTGTCGCGAATCATGATGTAGGGCTCGGTTCTCGAGGGTGGCCGCAGGCTGCCCGAGGAACCGAGAATCATCTAGAATGCCGTCATTCTAGCCTATGTCACGCCGCCTTCCTGCCGACAACGGGGTTACCGGCCGCGACGAGTGCGATGATCCCGGCCGCGTGCTCGGCGGCAGGGCCCTCGTAGGCAGGCGCGTTCACCTTGGCGCCCTCGACGGCCCTGCCGATGGGGTCTTCGTTGAACTGGCGGCGTCCGGCCCAGCCCTCGTCCATCTCTGAGAACACCGCTCCCATCATCCTGATGAGCGACTTCCTGCTGGGGAAGACCTGCACCACGCAGCCGCGGCGCTTGGGCTCGCGGTTGGCGCGCTACTGCACGTTGTTGGTGCGAAGTCTCACGTGGTGCTCGTAGGGGAAGTCGAGGTAGGCCAGCGCGTCGGCCTCGGCCTCTTCGAGCATCGACGAGATGGGCTCCGGGCCGGTAGAGGCGCTGCGGGCGGCGGGCGCGACGTACGGCCAGATCGTGGCGCAGGCTGTCATCCCGATGAGCATAACCTCGGTGGTCAGCTGGGTGCTCGAGTCCGGGCTCGCCGACCGCAGGGCCACGCGCGCCATTAGCGAGGGATGTGGTGATCGCGAGATACACGGTAGCGACCTTGGGCGCATGTGCGCGCTTCTGCAGGTTCGAGCGGAAGGAGATGAAGTGATTGGCGAAGACGTGAAATGGGCGTTGGGCATTGCGGTCACGGCGCTCGTGCTCATGGCGTTCCTGCCGCACGTGCCGTTCGTCCTGGTGCTGGGGCCGTGGAGGACTAGGGGGCGCGTCCGAGACCGAAACCCCCGCTGGAGGGACCGTTCGTTTTTTGTCCGGACGAGCTGAGATGCTTTTATCACGATAAGCTCAGATGGGAAGCGCATCACTGGTATGATTTGGAAAAGGAGGAAACAGATGAAAGTCCAAATCGGGACAGAGTACAGCGCGATGGAAATCGCCGAGTACGCCGTCAGCAGGCGATATCGCCACGACACGCCCATCAGCAATCTTCAGCTCCAGAAGATTCTTTACTTCCTGCAAGTCATACACGCGAGCGAGACCGGCGAGCTGCTATTCGCCGACCAGTTTGAGGCATGGCCCTACGGCCCGGTCATCAGGGATGTCTACGTTGAGTTCTCTGACTGCGGCGGCTTCCCGATAAAACGCGAGTTCGACACCGAGATAAATGACTCCATCCGCCCGTTCCTGGATGCGGGGGTGGACATGCTCGCCGAGAAATCCCCATGGGAACTCGTCAGGATCTCACACGCCGAGGGGTCCCCGTGGGACGTCATCTACAACCAGAAGCGCCTACACAAGGGAATCATCCCAAATGAGCTGATCATGCAGTGCGCTAGCGAGGTCTCTGAGTGACCGAACAAGAATACGCAAAGGCGGCCGAAAACATCGGAAGAGCCCTCTCTCTGCTCACCAGCAAAATTGGGACTCTTTCGAAACCGCCCCTGAAAGTTCCTCCAATAAACGCAGGCAGTGACGACGCAGAGAAACGCAAGGCTCTCCGCGACATGCTCGAATCCCTCGCCAGCACGGATGATGCTGCGGTGCTCTCCCAAGAGGACATACGCCGAGCCTCGAGCTTCTTCGCAAAGCTATATGGGGGGAGCGAGCCCTATCGCCATAGATATGCCGACATCTGCGACCTGGTATTCAATGCACTCGGGCAGTCCTCTGGGGACTTAGACGAAGGGGTCCCCTATTCGGTCAATTGCCTCGCTGAGAACATTCGCATCATCCATGAGTACCTGACGAAGCATGGACTTTGTGACCAGGCGAAAAGTGTCCTCAAACTCGCCGACCACATCGACCTGGAAAAGACGAGGCTGAGCCACGACATCGAACAGCAGCAGGCCATGCGCGCATTCAAAACGGCAATCGCCGAAGTAAAAGCGGAAAGGGACGAGGCGGACCAGAAACGCGCAGAGCTGGAAAGGGAGTTCGACGAGCACCTCGACAAGACGAGGATGGAGTACATCGCGATCCTCGGCGTGTTCGCGGCGGTCGTGCTCGCCTTCAACGGCGGCGTCGGGTTCTCGACCTCCGCGATGGGCGCGCTCGGCATCGACGGCGGCATACGTGCCATCGTGCTCCTCGCCGCGCTCGTGGGCTTCGTGCTCATCAACACGGTCTGCATCCTGCTGGTCTTCATCTGGAAGATGTCCTTCAACCACAGGAAGGTGGAACTGGGCAACTGGCCGAGGAACTGCCTGATCGCCGCAGACGTCGCCCTCGTGTTCATTATGGCTGCGATGATGGCGCTCTCTCACCCTGGACTCAGGGAGTTCATCGGGCTGTAGCCCGAACGCGACGCCGAGGGCCGCCCTCCGGGGCGGCCCTCGGCATGGCGACACGTCTAGGAACATAGCCGTGCGGTCATCCTCCGCCGCACGGGACACTGGGGAGCCGTCCTTCGGGTCGGCTTCCTGCTTTTCGCGGCGGGGCGAGATTGATTGGAGGTGGCGCTTGGACGCCGACGAGCCGATGGCGAAGGTAGTGTCGCGATTGTTGGTGTAGGGTCTCCATAAGGCGGAATCTGTAGAGGAAGGAGACTGTGATATCGTGCGCTCCGATGATGATATGCCTGGAGAGGGGTTTTACGAGCTCTACCGCGTGCTCTTTTACCCCTGGCTTCACGAGAGGCCTGCGGCCAGAATGCGGGATGTGCGACGGGAGCAGCGAGCCGTTCGCCAAGTGGGGCCCGTTGACCGGAAGCCTCTCCTTGAGGCGGCGGCGCTGGCGGATGGGTTGACCAAATGTTCCCAGATAGCATTGTAATTAGTTTCAACGGTCAAATCGATTTCGGCACGGCTGTTGCTTTCCTCTCGTTGGCGCTCACTCTCCTCCAGTGGATTGTCACGCTGATACGGGGCCGCCGGGCGGCCGGGCGGAGCCAGGCCTCGGCCATCTGTGCCCGTGTGGTCAGGATGCCCGAGGGGGAGATGGCCACGGTTGGCGGGTGCAGGGTTCATTTCGCGCCCCAGTTCGGCCTAGAGGTGATGAACAATAGCAACGACGTCATTTACCAAGTTATCCTCACTGCCGCGCTCGTCCAAGGTGCCGGGCCTCAAGACGGAAGGGACGTCGAGGGGTGTGGCGGCAGAGTTCTACTCTCGTCCGTTGCTCCGGGCAAAACCGTGGGGCCCATCGGGTATCTCGATTGCTCGATGCATAAGACCTTCGGCTGCGAGGTGGCTTTCACCGATCGCTATGGACGCAGTTGGGTGCGGAAGAGTGACGGTCATTTGTGCAGGATTCGATTCAAAACGCCCGTCGATTATTATGGTCTGATGCTGCCTGTAGAGTGGATGGACTTCGATGAATGGTAATCGACATGCTCTGGTTTTGAACGAAAAGTCCCAGAGACGATCGATAACGATTCTTCTTTTATATTCCGCTCGCAGATAGACCCCGCCATGTTGACCACCGAACGCATCTTGACCGATGTGCTCGTGCCCCTCTTCGGGCACAGGACCATCGATTAAAAGCTGTTTCTCTGCAAGGGACTGCGCGACGCGGGCATTCCCAAGAGCAACTTTCTGAGCGACCGGCTCGGCAAGCACCCGAATAAGCCAATCAACCGGTGCACTTCCGACAGGGTGCTACTTTTGGCAGACATCACCCTGAGGGGCAAATGGAAGATCTCACAGGCAACCGCCTCTAACATGATTCGCTCGTTCATCCTCTGCTCAATCTCGCCGCACAGGGCATCAACTGCCTCTGCGATCTTGGCGGCCCCGGCCGCCCGGCCCTCAAGCTCCTTAATGCATCCTCTTGCTTGGCGAGATGGACCTTGAGCTCGTCGGGGCCATCGTCGGTGGCGGCCACTTCTTCTTCCGCATGCTGTGCTTGTTCATCTGGTTGCTCTTGCGGGTCCTGCTGCGTCTCTGCCGCCTGCGCACCATCGGTGCCCCCCTTCATGGGAACCACCCTCGTGAATCACGCAGGCAAATGCCCGCCCGAATGCATGTCAAGAGCAGAGTGTTTCTCTGTCACAAGTTTGAAGTCAGCTCACGCCAAATTTCATGTAACCTTGTGCCACTATTTTAGCTTCTGAAGGCTTTGGCACAATCTAAAAAATACCCGCTGTAACTGTGCTATCTTAAGCATGTTCCATCTTTCTGAGACTGAGAGGTAATGGTATATGGACGCAATAGACTACATGCCTAGGCTGGTGAGAGCCTGTTTAGAGAATGACAGAAGACTCGTAGAATCAGTCTCGCTCACGGTGTCCCGCAAGCTGAGACGCGATCGTCCCGATCTCGCTTCGGAGATTGCTGGGGCGCTTGCCGCATCTGGCATGAGAAGCGAGGCTACCCGTGCAGCCGAGATAAACCCGCTACCGATCGACCGAGAGACCCGCTTCTCTCTCGTAGAGCTCATAGAGCCAACCGAGCTTCCGGATCCCATTCTCGATGCTGCAGCCACAAAAGAGCTTGGCGACTTTCTCAAGGAGAGAAGTCTGATTCAGCGGTTTTTCGAGGATGGGATCGAACCCTCGAACAGCATCCTCTTCATTGGCGCTCCGGGCGTGGGCAAGACATACACGGCCAACTGGCTTGCATACAAGCTCGCTCTTCCACTCATAACGCTCGACCTCGCAACCTCGATATCCAGCTATCTCGGTCGATCCGGGCAAAACATCAAGAGTGTCTTCGACTATGTCCGCGCACAGCCTGCGGTGCTCTTCCTGGACGAGTTTGACGCAATTGCGAAGCGGCGTGATGACGAGGGTGACCTCGGCGAATTGAAGCGCCTTGTGAACGTTCTTCTCAAAGAAATCGAGACATGCCCTAAGGGCAGCATCGTGCTTGCAGCAACAAATCATCCGGAGTTGTTGGATAGGGCGATTTGGCGGCGCTTCGACAGAGTTATAGAGCTGCCGCTTCCCGAGGAGGATGAACGCATGCGACTCTTCGAGAGGCACCTGCCCAGCGACCGCTTCACGCTCTCGTCAGAGGTGCTCCTACTCATGGTCGAGAAGAGCGCGGGCATGAGCGCCGCAGACATTTGCAAGCTTTGCGAGCACATTAAGCGCCAATCAGTGATGAACCCGGGCGAGAGCATAGAAATCATTTCTCTGAGCGAGCTGTACTCCAAATGCAAACCTCAAACGAAGCAGGATAAGAGTGAGGCATGCATAAAACTCAAAGAAATTAAACCAGCTCTTACCGTGCGAGACGTTGCGCGGATCGTCGGAGTCGGCGCCTCGACGGTCTCCCGTTACATGAAGGAGGCATAAGCCATGTTCGACCCGCTGCCAATTCTTGCCCACGGCGAATCGTATGCTCAGCCAGTTCAGAAGAAAACCGGTGGAGGTCCTAGGCCACGGCCACATGAGTACGAAGAGGCTAGGGTCCGCCTCCTTGCTAATATCGGCACTGTGTCCAGGAAGATACAGACCGACCCCGATTCCTATCTTGAGGAAAAGGTGGTTTGTATACGTATGGAGCCCAAGTTCGAAGCAAAGTCCTATGCACCCTCATCGGTGCTCACCTCTTCGGACGAGTTGCAACTCATCGGCGGCAGGAGATACAAGACAGGCAACGTGCAACCTCAGAAGAACAGCGATGACGAAGACGCAGGAGAGCAGCCTGAGTTCGCAAAGCTCTACTTCCTGCGAACGACCTCAAAGGGCATCGCCGATTTTGAGAACGCGCTTCGCACCGGGTCAAACACATCGGATGCATGGCGCAACGAGGTAATGTCCATCCGTTCCTTCGATCTGCTTGAGCCTGATGAGAAGATACTTGGCTTCGATGCGGAATGGAAAGAGGGCCTGGTCGAGGCCGTGCTTCATCCGCTCCAAGAAAGCGCCGAGGATGCCATAGACCTGTTCTGCAAGGCAGCAGGCCTCGGTCGTGACAAAATCGAGGTACGGACATACAAAGACGGCGTTACATTCATCGCCGCACAGTTGAGCAGGGAAGCCACTATGGCAGCAGCGAGAATCAACCCGCTGCGCACGGTTCACCCGATGGGAAGAATCGCCTTCGAGCCGATACGGAGCGCGATGAGCGCGCCAGCACCGCAGGTTGCTGCAGCCCAGAATGTCCCACCTGTGACCGTCGGCGTCTTCGATGGTGGATGCAATCCCAATGTCCCGCTCCTCGCCGGTTATGTCAATGCGCATGATGCCGTTGCATCACTGCCCGACCAAGGCGGCATCGACCATGGAACGGGAGTCTGCGGAGCCGTGCTGCATGGCGAGCTTTCCGGTAAGGGAGCTAGTGACGTCCTCCCTGCACCCGAGGTGAAGGTTGAGAGCTTTCGAGTGCTGCCGCCGAGCGATCCCGTCGACATTGACCTCTACGAATCGATTGACGCTATCGAGTACGTAGTCGGGCATTATCCTGACATCCACCTGTATAATCTCTCGTTTGGCCCCACTGGCCCCATTCTCGACGACGACATCAGCCGCTTTACTTATGCGCTTGATGTGCTGTCGTACAACTGCGATGCTGAGCCGCCCCTCTTTTGCATTGCGGCCGGCAATGACGGTGATTTGCCAAGTCCAGATAATCGTGTGCAGTCACCAGCGGATCTGGTCAACGGCATCGGAGTTGGCGCGTTTTGTATAATGCCTGATGGTACGAAAGCACGCGCTCCTTATAGCTGTGTTGGTCCGGGAAGAGAGGGTGCCAAAATCAAGCCCGACCTCCTTGAGTATGGAGGGGACATCAACAAGCCATTCGTGGTGGTTGCCTCAAGCGGCAATGCTTTAGGCGCAAGCGCGGGTACCAGCTTTGCATCCCCCTTACTCGTCCACAAGCTTGGCAGAATGATGTCGCGAAGCGAGGATATCTCACAGCATCTCGCCCGGGCTCTGGCCCTCCACAATTCGGAGCACAGTGATAGCTTTGTTCGAGAGGAGTACGGTTTCGGCATTGCTCCAGATGATCCATCGACTTGTCTGAACTGTGACGACAACCGTGTCACCACGCTATATCAAGGCACGCTCAGACCCAAGCAGCTTGTCTCGCTGCCGATATTTGCCCCCGGCATCGAGTCGGCGAAGGGGCTTATCACAATCAGTTGGACCATCGTTGCAGTCTGCAAAACGAATCCCAACGATTCGGATGCCTACACCTCAAGCTGCATAGTAGATACCCTCATTCCCCACGCCAACAAATTCACGTACTCGCTCAAAGGTACAAGCTATAGGCATACGGTGAATCTCGCCACCGAGGAGGGGCGTATCAAGGCGGCTGAGCTTGAACTACAGGGCTACACCTCATCAACCTTGCCGGTGAGCAAGCCTGCAAAGAAGTACTGGGAAGAGTCAGAGTTACGAGACAACGACATGAAGTGGGACAGTGTCATCAGCAGGACACAACGCATGAAATCAAGCTCATTGTATGACCCGAAGCTGACGCTCCAATCCATATTCCGTAACAATAACGATCCCGATGCGCTCACTCGTTACTATGCTGTCGTGACGGTCGATGCTCCAGGCTACAATGGCAGTCTTTACAACAGTACGCTCCAGGAGTATCGCAACTTGCAGCCAATCAAGCTTAGGATTGAGCCGCGTCTTGAGGCAAGGAGTTAATAGAAGGGACGGCCATCGTGCATAATTGTCTGATGGCCGTTCTGCTACATACAAAGCAATAGATAGTATTAGGCAGACAAAACGATGCCTCTCTTGTCGAGTAACCTGTCTACTGTGTTGAACAATTCTTGAAAGTTTCCAAGGGTCACATTAACGAACTGATACCTTAGGTCTTTGGAATGTAGACTCTCTCTCCGAAGAGCTCAGTAATCCCCAAGTTGAATTGTGACTTGTCATGGCGACCTTCTCTTTCGAGGAAGGTCGCTATGACCCCATTCCGGTCTTGTGATTATTCGCTGATTAATGCATCAGTTTTGGTATGCCGTTCCATGCCGCACTGGCACGAGCTCCACGGTAGGCTGATACACATTGACACTAAGAACCTCTACGCGCCCGCAAGAAGCGTTTTCTTTTCAGAACAATCCAGATGGCACGAAGCGTGTCTTGGCAACGGGTAGGAGCTGATGCTGGCTTAGGTACTGTAAGTGGCAGTAAAGCTGTAGCTAAATCTAGAACTTCGAAGTTGTCTTTGGAGTTGGGCGCATCTATAGTCGAGATTCCTGAGTCCATGGGTCGGACTTTCGCATCGGCGTCGCCTCAAAACACATAACGTGGACTGAGCATGGTTCGACCGCCAGCCTTCAATCAAGCTTATGCCATCATTGTTGTGAACGGGGCGACCTCGGTTGCGGGTTGATATAGCGCAGTGAAAGAAATCTTTCGCTCTAAGTTGATGCAGGAGGGAATAATGGAGACATGCCGGTCAAAAGAGCCTGCTGATCAGCTCATCGATCATATTGATTCCTATCTCAAGGATAAGGACAATCAATATGCAATTGCACTTGAGGGAGATTGGGGATCGGGAAAGACCCGATTCATCGAAGGGAAACTCAACGAGTATCTCGAAAAGGGCGAATACAACCTTGTCCGCGTTTCCATGTTCGGAATTGCCACTGCTGATGATCTATACGAACGTATTGTGATGGCGCTTGTACACCTTAGCGATAAAGGTATGAAGGCGCAAGCTGCTGCCAAAACTATAGGGGGCGCCCTCAACGGTATTTCGAGGGCTTTAATTAAAAGAACGGGATTATCGGTGAATCTCGCCGTCGGGATACAATCCGTTGCCTGCCTAATGCTCAAAAAGAAGCACTTTCTTGTATTCGATGATGTGGAGAGGCGTTCTAAACATAGCGACGATTTGGCGCTATTCGGAACGATGAACGATCTTGTCGAAAGACTTGGATTGAAGGTCATGCTGGTTTCAAATGCCTGGGAAGGAAGTGATGTGCAATCGATGCGAGAGTTCGATAGGGACGTACGCGAAAAGCTAATTTGGAAAGTCTATCCTTTCAAGCCGTGCCCGTCTGCATTGGCCAAAGAAATTCTCATGGGAGATTGTCGCCCATCGGAAGACCTTGATATGCATAGCGCCATACTTGCGGGGGTAGAGGCCAGCGGATGCGTAAATGCTCGGGCAATGATTCGTGCTCATGAGCTAATCAGAAGAATTTGCAGCCTTGAGGTGCTTCAAAATACAGGAATTGCACTTCAAAACCGGTTTTACGCTCTACGGGACGCAGTCCATTTTGCTTTGTTGACCTCCATGGGGAACGCACCTTCCATGCCACAAAACGGAAAGCCAGAGGAATGGCTCAGTCCGGAGGCGCTGGAATACGATCGCAGAGTGTCTCTTTACGAGCAATACTCTGATTTCTCCGTGATAGGTAAGGCATTCGACCCTTCAGGCGATGTAGATATTGAAGATCTCGAACAAGGGTTTAAAACATACATTTGGAAACGGTACCCGAGCAACCGCGATACCCTCGAAGTTAGGGAGATCGCTAAAAGTATGCGGTGCGCTTACGATCTTGGTTGATTTTCAATCTCAACGCAACAGCCTGAACGGACCCCGCGTTTCCGCAGC